>Ga0315910_10000089_pt1 | contig 121895 bp, 107 predicted proteins | sample EdamamesoilMG_FD_204470 | JGI IMG/M metagenome (GOLD analysis project Ga0315910, IMG submission 204470) | Garden soil microbial communities collected in Santa Monica, California, United States - Edamame soil | ecosystem: Environmental > Terrestrial > Soil > Garden | place: USA: California...
CGTTCCTTTTGCGTGCACGCCCGGTGAGCGCGCGTTCGCGCCCAGCGACATGGGCGGGGCCGATGGTTCGGCTGGTTCGGGTGCGGCCAGTGTCGGCGGTGACGGCAATCCGTCGGGCGGAGCCAGCTCCGGCGGGGGGAGCGGTCCGACCGGCGGCGACGGTCCGACCGGCGGCAACAACTCGGGCGGCAATGATTCGACCGGAGGTAACGGGACGGGCGGAGGCAGCGGCGGCGGTGGATCGACCACGGGCCCGTGCGAGGACCACGCGTGCGAGCACGGCTCGGCGTGCTTTCCCGATGGAGACGACGACTACACCTGCGACTGCAGTGGCACCGGTTACACCGGCGACTTCTGTCAGACGGAGATCGACGAGTGCGATCCGAACCCGTGCCAGCAGGGGGCCGAGTGCACCAACCTGATCAACGACTACGACTGCGACTGCCCAGCGGACTATGCCGGGAAGAACTGCGACCTGGCGGCGCTGGAAGTAGGGCCGAGCGGCTTCTCGTATTACGACCTGAGCGCAGACGGTCGGGTGATCGTCGGTCAAAGCTCGAGTACCGCCGCCCGTTACTCGGATGGCGACTTCGACGACCTGGGGGCCTATCCCGGCCATACCCGGTCCATCGCCTTCGCGTCGAGTCGCGACGGCTCGATCATCGTAGGCCAGAGCGAGAACTCCGACAGTACCGTGCGGCACGCGATGATCTGGGACGGCGGGTTCATGGATGTACTCGATCCGCCCGAGGGCTATCCCAAATGCAGCGCGACCGGTGTCAGTAACGATGGCACGATCATCGTCGGCGCGTGCATCGACCCCACCGGCTACGAGTCCATCATCGTGCGCTGGGTCGACGGCGTACCGGAAGGGCTCGGCACGCCCGAGGGAACTAGCTGGTGCTACGACGCTTTGGTCAGCGGGGATGGCGAGAGTCTCTTCGCTTCGTGCAGCGACGGGCCGTATGCCGTGCTCATGCGCTGGACGGAAGCAGACGGAGCCGTACTCCTCGTGTCGCCCGAATACGGGTGTCGCATGCAAGGGGTGACGCCCGACGGTCAGATGGGGGCCGGCTGGTGCTCGCCCGGCGGCAACTCGGCAAAAGGCTTCGAGTGGACGCCCGGTGATGGCTTCGATTTGATGGAGGGCTCGGAGCTCTTCGAGCCAGATGATCCCATCACCTCCGCCTCCGATATCTCGGGCGATGGCAACACCATCGTGGGCCAGACAGGCAACCTCGGCGACGGGATCCGTCCAGTCGTGTGGGATGCAGATCGCACCCCCACGACGCTCCCTGATGTCATCTCCGCTCAAGGCGTCGACATCAGCGCCTGGACATTCAGCGACGTGGACGGCATCAGTGAAGATGGCACCGTGCTCGTGGGACCCGGCTCCCACGACTCGACGTCGGTGATGTACATTTTTCGCCGCCATTGAGCGTCGGTCGCGGGGGCTGGGAGAGGCCATCCTCGGGGAGTGCTCCCCAGGATGGCCGAGTCGTTGCGTCTTTGACCGCGTGTCCAGCCTGAGCGATGCTGCCTATCGTGAGCTCACGCGTGTCTTGGGAGTTCCTTGGAATGGGGCTTGTTCAGCGCTCGGCCCTGGCAAGCGTTGCTTGCGTGGCGCTCGCCGCCTGCGGCGGTGGCGCAGGGGACGACGCTGCGACCTCGGGTGGCGGCAGCGGTGAGAGCTCGGGCGGCGACTCATCCGCAGGCGGTGCCAGCGGTGGCCAGGACCCCGGCAGCGGCGGCGTGACGAATTCGGGGGGTGCGCCGAGCTCCGGAGGTCTGGGTGGCGAGGCCAGCGGTGGCGGCGGCAGTGGCGGCGACGGCAGTGGCGGCGGAGGCGCAACGGCGCCGCGCTTCCAGTCGGAGCTCGGCTTTCTTCCGGCCGACATGAGCGCCGATGGTCGAGTGATTGTGGGTCGTTCGGCCGCACCGCTGGCCATCGCGTACTTCGATGGCGAGCGCGAAGAGCTGGAGCCGCTGGTCGGCGATGTACGCGCCATCGCCTACGCCACGAGCGGCGACGGCACGGTCATCGTTGGGGTGAGTGGGGACGACCCTGGCTCTGGTGGCTACGTTTATCGGCCAGTCGTCTGGGAGGGCGGGACAGCCGTGGAGCTCGAGGTCCCGATTGGTCTGCCCAACTGCCATCCGACGGACGTGACGGCGGACGGTCGCGTGATCGTCGGCGCCTGCGACGACGCAGCGGGACTCTATCCCTCCGGCATGCTCGTGCGCTGGCTCGATGGCGTCCTGGACGAGGTGCCGATGGGCGCCGTGTGTGCCGAAGCCCGCGTGAGCGACTTGGGCGAGCCGGTGTTTTCGGTGTGCGGCCCGGCGGGATACGTCGACGCGGCACGTTGGGACGCTGAGTCCGGCGCGATGTCGCTCGGCCTCCCCGAGAATTGCATCCTGGAAGCCGTAGCCGCGGATGGTCTTTCGGGTGCCGGCTACTGCTACGATACAGTGAGCGGCTATACCGGGTTTCGCTGGAGCGCCGCCCAGAGCATGATCCCCATCGACGGCGATTGGCTACTCGAAGAGGGAGCCACTGACGGACAAGCTTTTGACATCTCGGAGGACGGCGTCTTCCTAGTGGGCGGCGTCGAAGAAGCTGGCGCCCGGGTCGCCGTGCGTTGGGCATCAGGTACGCCCGAGCGTGTCTCGGATCTCTTGGCCGAGGCCGGCGTGTCTGCGTCGGGTTGGGTGTTCGAGAACGCCACCGTGATCAGCGGCGATGGCATGACCATGGCGGGCTACGGCTATCTGGACGAAGCGTGGACCGGCTGGATCGTGCGCCTCGACTGACGAAGGGCTGCCCGTGCGAGAGTAAAACCCCGCGCCCAGAGAGCAAAGCCCCGGGGCCAGGATGCGCCGGGATCGCGTGCTCGAAGCGTCAGAGCAGGAACAGGATGCTCGCGGCTCGGTCGAGCAGCGCTCCGCCGAGGTCACCCGAGATGCCGCCGCGGGCCAGCTGGCAGCGTACGGCTTCGCTGAACTGCTCGAGGCTCTTCTTGGCGGTCTTCCGCTGCTTGCTGCTGAGTTCAGCGACGGGTAAGGCTTCGCCGCGCTCGCTGAGGGCGCTCTGCGCTGCGCGAAGTTCCTTCAGGAGGTCCTTCTCGACCTTGCTGCTGAGCGAGCTGGTTTGCACGAGTTCGATCAGATCCGTCACCAGAACGCCCGGGAGCGCAGGCAGCGAGATGCCGATCAGCACCGGATCGTGATCGGACGAGCGGAAGGCATGCGGCTGGTAAGCGGACGCAGGATTGAACTCGGTATTGTAATCGAGGATGCGCGGCTCGTCGGCGTTGATGTGCCAGATGGTCGCTCCCGAAACGGCGAGACTCGCCGACGTCAGCGCGTAGTCGAGCGTGCCGGACTCACCCTCGAAGACGTAGCTGTAGCGCTCGGCCTCCGGCACGGCGCGGTCCTGGTTGACCAAGCCGCCCGCCTCCAGGGTGTCGATGGGATCTTCCCCGAGGTACGAGTTGAGGTCGCCGAGCACGATGACGTCCTCGTCGCCACTGTCGAGGGTGAGCTCGTCGATGAACGACAGCAGCGCCTCTGCCTGCTCCACGCGCAGCACGTTCCAGCAGCCTTGGCCGAAGTCGGCGTTGGGATCGGCGGCGCTCGCGGGGCAGCTGCCTTTCGACTTGAAGTGGTTCACGATCACCGTGAACTCATTGCCGAGGTAGGAGAATCCCTGGGCGATGGGTGGGCGGTTGTGGACGAGGGCCTCGTCGGACGCGGTGAGGCGCGTCGCCGTCACGCGGGCTGGCTTGTAGATGATCGCCGTGCGGATGGCGTCGGTGCCGGTGAACGCGGGGCTCGGAGCCTTGGCGTACACGGGTGCACCGAGCGCGGCGTTGATGGAAGCGACGAAGTCGTCGAGGGCAAGCTCGCTGTTCTCGATTTCCATCAGACCGAGTACGTCGGCATCGAGGCCCAAGACGGCGCTCACCAACTTGGCCCGCTGCCGCTCGAGCTCGACGGCCGTGCTCGCGCCGCGGTCGCCCAGCGTGATGAAGTAGTTCAGCACGTTCAGCGATGCGACCTTCAGATCTCCGCCGACGTCGGCAGGCTCGCTCGTGCGCGCATTCGTCCGCTCGAACGCCACCGCGTCGCGATTCAGCGGCTGCAGGCGGTACGCGTCGAACGCGTAGTGGAGGACGGCGCTGAGCTCCGTCAGCGTATCGCCGAGGCGCAGAGTGCTGTCGTCGCCAAGGTAGGGCACGGGCTCCAGATTCTGCGCGTCACGACCGTCATCGAGCACGATGCGACGCTGGGCGTGGGGCACACCGGCGGGCAGGTCGCTGTTCGGATGGAAGAGGCGTCCGTCGGCGGAAAGGACCACCTCGCCAAAGCGCCCGAGGTCGTAGGTCTCGCTCACCGTGAGGTCATGGGTCGTGACCAGCATGCCCTCGAGGCTCTCGAGCTCGAGGGTGCTCGTGAAGGGGAGGGGCAGGAGATGGGCGGCCGGCAAGGCTCTGGTGCCACATTTCAGCGTGGCGGCCGCGGTCACCTCGGTGAGCTCGAAGTACTCCGATACAGTGCCGCGTACCCGCACGCGATCGCCCACGGACACATCGACTGCTGGGCTCAGGTTCTGGTCGAACACGAAGATGCCGTCGCTCGAGAGCGCGCTGGCATCGGGCGTCTCAGCCTGGACGAAGAAGCCGCCGAGCTCCGCACCGCTCCCTTGGAAGTCGCCCACCACGACGCCTTCGATCGCGACCGTTTGAGAGACGAGGGGGCTCGTGAAGCCGTCGCCTTGGACCTGGCCAATCGCTGTCGCCGGGTCGCCGCATGCTTCCACCGACCCGCCACTGCCGCCCGAGCCACCGCTGCCGCCCGAGCCGCCGCTGCCGCCTGAGCCGCCACCCGAGCCATCGCTGCCGCCCGAGCTGCCACCGCCGCCGTCGTTCCCGAGCGTCTGGCCCGCATTGGGCGTGCCGAAGGTGCTCGAGGCCGGCGCGCTCCACTCGAAATCGAGGTACGAATCGCCGCTGCCCGAGAGGGCGAGCGAGAAGCCAACGGGCGTGTCGCCGGCTTCGGCCACCCCAATGTCCGTGCTGGTGAGTCCAGCCGCGGGTCCGCCCACGGCCACGAAGGTGCCCTCATAGCTCACGAACATCAGCACGGTGCCGAGTGCGTCCACGAGCGCAAGCGCGTCGGGGCTGCCGTTCTGGATGCCATCGGTGGGCAGTGAGAATGTGAGCGTCCCGAAGCCGTTCTGCTGGTCGGGCAGCACACCGGAGAGCGCCGTCGTGCGATACACCGCGCCGCCGTTGCCGTTGTAGAAGACGAGCGAGTAGCCACCCAGATCAGTGCCCGCCGGACCTGCGATTTCAACGGCCTCCCCGCTGTCGGTACTGGCATTGTCGTAGTGCAGCTCGTTGATGAATACCGCGGCGTCCGTGACCTGGAGGCTCGTGCGGCGACCGTACGACTCCGTCTGGGCATCGCTGGAGCAGCCCGGAAGAGCGAGTGCGGCCCCGAGCAGGCTGATCGTCGACGTTCGGTTCACATGCTGCCGCGTGGCTCTTTTCATCTTCGTAGCTCCGTGCCTCTGGGGCAGGGGCGACGCAGAAGCGCGGGCCGACCTGAGGCCGCCGGATGCTACGGAAGCCGGAGCGGCCGCGGTGTCACGTTTGTCGCAAGCTTTGCCGCACAAGACGGCGCGCTCGTGAAGACTCGGTGGCGAACGGCGCCGCCGGACGTCACTCGGCCGAGAACGCGAGGCGCATCTCGTGGCGGTAGCGCTGACCGGGCTCGAGAATCACTTGGCTCTGCCAAGCGGGCACGTTCACGGCATTCGGTGTGGCCTGCGTCTCCAGGCAGAAGGCCGAATACTGGCTGAACGTGCGGCCCTTGCCAGCGTAACGGCCGTCGAGGAAGTTGCCGCTGTAGAGCTGGACGGCCGGCTGGTTCGCCGACAGACGCAGCGTGCGGCCGGAGGTGCGGTCGTGAATGCGAGCCACCGGACGCAGTTCGCCGGGGGCACCGCGGACGAGCAGATTGTCGTCATAGCCACGTGGCCCCACCTCGCGTTCGGGCAGGTCTTGCCCGAAGGGCTTCGCGCGGCGGAAGTCGAAGGGCGTACCTGCGACGGCTTGCACGCGCCCATCGGGCACGACGGGCGCTCCGGGCGTCCTCTCGTCAGCGGCGAGCTCGAGCTCATGCTCGAGGATGGTCGCGCACGTGGGTCCGCCGAGGTTGAAGTAGCCGTGGTGGGCGAGGCTCACGAGTGTGCGCCGGTCAGTCGAGGCGCGCATCGAGATGCCGAGCGTGCCCGCGGCATCGAGGCTGAACTCTGCTTCGGCGCGGACACGACCGGGATAGCCGCCTTCGCCGTCCGGCGAGTCGTACGACAAAAGCACGCTCGCCCGATCCTCGGCGGTGGTGGTGCCTTCGTACTGCCAGAGCACCTTGTCCCAGCCGTGAAAGCCTCCGTGCAGGTGATCGGGTCCGTCGTTGCACCCGAGCTCGTACGTTTGGCCGTCGAGCTGGAAGCGGCCACGACCAATGCGATTGGCGACGCGGCCCACCGTGCCGCCCATGAACACGGTGTTCGAGACGTAGTCCTCGAGGCGATCGAAGCCGAGCACCACGTCGTCCACGTGCCCAGCCCGATCCGGCACCAGCAGCGCCTGCACGCTGGCGCCATAGTCGAGGACGCGCGTTTCGTATGCGCCGACGCGCAGAGTGGTGAGACCGACGTCGCGGCCGTCCAAGCGGCCAAAACTAGAGCGGGAGGCGTTCATGATGGAGCCGTACTTGTGGGGCGGCGGCGCGCAGGGCGCGCCGCCGCGCGCGCTCAGGCAAACAGGCGCTGGGTGCTGGCTTCGAAGGCTGCCAGCCGCTCGCGGTACACCGCGACGTTGGCTGCATTCGGCTCGGTGCGGCCCGGGCTGACGACCACGAAATCGCGGGCGACGTCGTCGCAGCTGAGCGCTTCTCCGGCGGCGCGGCGCGTGACCCAGAGTGCCTGAATCGCGCCGCCCAAAGCGGCCGACTCGGGCTCGGCCAGCACTTCGACGGGAGCGTTCAGGCAATCCGCGACGATCTGGCGCCAGAGCGGGTTCTTGGAGCCGCCGCCCACGACGCGCACGGCGCTCACCTCGAGGCCGAGGCGCTTCATACGTTCCACGCCGGAGGCCAGGCCCAGCGTGGTGCCTTCGAGCGCAGCGCGGAACAGGTGTCCGGCGTCGAGCAGACCGGGCCGCAGCCCGAGCAGCGCGCCCGTGGCGAGCGGCAGGTTGGGCACGCGCTCGCCCGTGATGTACGGGAGCAAGGTGACGCCGTCAGCTCCGGCAGGAACGGCGGCGGCAGCTTGCGTGATCGCGTCGTGGCTGAGGCCGAACGCTGCGCGCACTTCTTCCGTCACGTTGGTGACGTTCATCGTGCAGAGGAGCGGCATCCAAGCACCCGTGGAGTCGCAGAAAGCGGCAATCAGCCCATCGGGGTCGACGACGGGCGTGCTCGAATAAGCGAAGACGGTGCCCGACGTGCCGAGGCTCACGACGGTCGCGCCCGGCTTGGTCGCGCCGCTACCGATCGCGCTCATCATGTTGTCGCCGCCACCCGGAGCGACCACGGCCCCTTCAGGGATGCCCAGCCAGTCCGCCGCGGCACGGCTCACCCTGCCGCCGGGTTGGTCCGCGGCCACCAAATCAGGAAAGAAGCTCGGCGCCTTCGGGTCCAGCCAGTTCAAGAGCTCACGATCGAACTGGCGGGTGCGCGGGTCGAACGCGCCGGAGCCGGACGCATCGCCACATTCCATGAACTTCCTGCCGCTGAGGAGGAAGTTCACGTAGTCGTGCGGCAAAAGGACGCTGCGCACCCGCGCGAAATTCTCGGGCTCGCGGCGCTTCATCCAGAGCAGCTTGGGCAGCGTGTAGCCGGTGGGGACGGCGTACTTCCCGGCCTGGGTGATGTCGTCGGCCTCGGGGACGGTGGTGGTGTCGCACCAGAGCTTGGCGGGACGAATGACTTGGTCCTTCTCGTCGAGCACGACCAAGCCGTGCTGCTGGCCGGAGACACCGATGCCGCGCACCTGGGTCGCGTCGGCGCTCGTGAGCAGCTGCTTGACCACCGTGCCGACGGCGTCGCGCCAGGTGTGCGGGTGCTGCTCGGCAGCGCCGCTCGGCAGATTTTCGATCAAGTCGTAAGCGGAGCTGGCGCGGGCGACGATGGCGCTCGGCCCGCTCTTGCTTGCGTCCAGAAGGACGCCCTTGGTGCTTTGCGTGCCGACGTCGAGTCCGATGTAGAGGCCTTGGGACATCTTTGCTGGTTCTCCGAAACTGGGGCGGGGAGGCCGTCTTTTCCCCCGGAAGCGCAGAGGCCGCAAGCGACGCGGAGGCGGCCCCGGTCGCGTTCGCTCCCCACGAAGCGCGGCAGTTCACGCTTGGAAAGCGCTTTCGCGCCCGACGGGCGCGCGCCGTTCCGCTCGGGAGTCACTGCAGTCTTTGGCTCACGGCGGCTCCTGGGTCATCGCCGCGAAGGCAGTCAGCCCGCGTCCCAAGCACGCTGAACGTCGATGCCAAAGTCGCCGAACAGGGGCACGTAGTCTTTGCGGAGCGTTTCTTCCAGGACGCTCGCGTACTCGCTCGGCGGCATCAGGCCCCACGCCGCTTGCACCGGCGTGGCCTCTGGGGTCTGACCGAGAGCATCGTGCGCGTAGTTACGCCGCAGACGCTCGAGCGCGGCGGGAAGCGCGCGGGCGGCAATGGCCTTCACCTCGGGCCCTCGAGGTGTCGTCAGCAGCCATTCGAGGAGCGTCCAGCCGAACTCCTTGTGCCGGACTTCGTCCTTCAAGATGCGATCGAGCGCGACGCGTGCGTCCGCTTGCGTGCAGGGCTGTCTCAAGCGCGAGAAGAGCCGCACCGCCACCGTCTCGCCCAAACAGAAGCTTTCGGTGCCGACGACGACGATCGCTTCGAGCAGGCGACCCGGCGCGGGCGTGGGCATGCCGATCGTTTCGGGACGCAGGTTGGCCAGGCTGGTGCCGCCGGCGGCGCTGTGCACACGGTAGCTGAGCTCCGAGTGGACGAGCTCGTCTTCGGCAATCACGAGGCCGCTTCTGACGAGCTCGAGCGGCGCCACGAGCTGCATGAGCCAGAGCGTCAGCTGCTGCGTGACGGCGGCCGAGCGGTACTCGGCCTCGACCCTTCGCAGCCATTCGCCTTGGATGGTCTCGGCGTCCTCTTCACTCAAGGGTGCGTCCGACATCGGCGCGGGAGCGTAGCCCAGTCTCAGGGTTCGCCCGAAGCTCCACCCAAGGCGTCTGCGCCTCCGTAGCCAATCGGCGGCGGATTGCAGGACAGGTAGACCTCCTGCCAGGTGTTGTCGCCGCCGCAGACGATCCCCGGATCCCCGGCGCAGGTCGCTTCGACACAGACGAATCCCGGCTCCGAGCAGTGGCTGCCGATCCACTGCGGCTGGTCGGGGCAGGCGTAGAGCGGCGGGGGATTGCACGTCGGATTCGTGTTGGCCCAAACCCCGTCCAGGCAGGTGACCTGTGGGTCGGGACTGCACGAGCCCCAGGTACCGCAGCTCAAGCCCTCCTGCGTCGCCGTGCAGGACGAACCGGCCAGCGGCGTGACTTCGGGACACTCGCTGCTCGACCCACCACTGCCGGACCCGCCGCTGCCAGGACCACCCATGCCATCGAGCGACTCATCGCCCCCCGTGCCGCCCTCCATGGCCGGTCCGTCTTCTACGAGCGCGTTGCAGCCGCCGGCGGCCATCGACAGCGCGCCGAGTGCGCCGATGAGGAACGGCGGCTGAAACTGGAGACGGGACCGCTTGCGAGGACGCTGCTGCATGTCGGGGGCTTCAAGCAAGGCACGTGCCGATACCGAGCGCGGCTCGCAGAGCCAAAATAGGCTGACTCTCGACTGCGCCCCTGTGCCAAGTTGAGCCAAGCCCGTCCAGTCGGGTGCTTTTCAGCTCTCTGCTAGCGCGACCGAGCTCACTCGACCCGCCCACACGCCAACGTCATTCGGCGGGCTCACACGAGCTTGGCGTGCAGTTCAGCGGCGGATCGCAGGTCGTGCCGCAGAGCTCCTCGGCCTGCCCGAGGCAGGTCGGGTCCCAGAATACCTCGCAGCAGAAGGAGTCTTCGGCGCAGACGGCCGCCACGCAAGGATCGCAGCTCGGGTCGGGGCGCTCGCCGAACACGCAGAGGTTGTGCTCGCAGGTCTCGACCTCACACGATTGGCCACAAACGCTGGACACCGCGAGAACGCACTCGTCGCTCCAGGTATCATCGCAGCAGGCCGGGTTGGCGGCGCAGATGTCCTCGACGCAGGGGTCGCAGGTCGCGCTGAGCGCTGCGCCAGCCTCACACGGAGCGTGCGCGCAGGCGGGCGCATATCCGCCGACGCAAAGAGTCTGCAGGTTCTCGCCGTTGGCGTCGGCCAAGAGGGCGCAGCGCCCTCCTCCCGAGCAGTCCCAGTCGAAGTCGCAGTGCTCGTAGCAGCCGACGACGCCGTCGACGGACGCGCAGGACTCGCTCGAGGTGCAGCCGTCGCCGCAGGCGCTGGCCTCGACGCTGCCGACCAAGCTTGCTTCGAGCGTGCCCGTCGAAAACAGCACGTCGACGCTCTCGGCGCCGAAGCGGAAGCGGATCGGAATGGCGACTTCGTTCGTGATCCCTGGCACCACCAGCACCGTGGAGACGGGATCCATGATGCAGCCGACGAAATCCGCCAGCGGTCCCGAGTAGGTACAGCTCGGCGTCTCGGGACCGACGAGGAGCTCACCGAAGTCCGCGTCGACGAGATCGAGGTGGTAGAAACCGCCCGGCAAATCGAGCACGACGGTGGCCGGACTGGACTCTGTAGAGACCACTGTCGCGGCCAGTTCCCCCGTCTCGGCGTTGATGACGTCGAGTGCCCCGAGAAAATGGAACGTTCCATCCCCAACGGTCGTACTGAGCGCGAAGCGCGCTTGTCCCACATTTTCCGCTTCGTCCGGCGCCATCGTGCAGGCGGCGAACGCGAACACTCCGAGCAAGGTGCAACTGCTTTCGATGATTCGTTTCATGGCCCTTCCCTCCTGTCGCTCGTGGCTGTCCCTGCGCAGCGTTCGTTGTCCCCAGCAGACGCCGGACTTCACCTCATGAGTTCTTCGGCCCGTTGGCGGAAGCGCGGTTCCACCGCTGGGCCGGTTCGTGCCCATGCGGGTTCCGTGCCAGGGGGCGAAGAGAGAGCCCGGCGCGGCCTCAGTTGGGCCGTTCGCCGCCGCTCGCTCGTGCGCGTGCTCGCAAGAGGGCCCGCTCGCGCTCGTTCTGCGTGAGCTCCGCTGCGCGCTCGAACTCGACGCGCGCTTCGGCGTGGCGGCCGAGCTTGGCCAAGAGGTCACCGCGGGCGCTCGGCAGTAGGTGATAGTTGCGGAGCGCCGGTTCGTCTCGGAGCTGGTCGAGGAGCTCGAGCCCTTCCACTGGCCCGAACGCCATGGCGACGGCCACCGCGCGATTCAGCTCGACGACCGGAGAGCCCGTGAGCTCCGCCAAGCCGTCGTAGAGGGCCACGATGCGCCTCCAGTCCGTCTCGGCGGCGGTGCGCGCTCGTGCGTGGCAGGCCGAAATGGCGGCTTGCAGCGTGTAAGGACCGAGTGGCCGCGCGAGCGACACGGCGCGATCGAGGGCACCGAGACCGCGCGAGATCAGCAGCTGGTCCCAGCGACCGCGATTCTGATCCAAGAGCAGGATGGGGTCGCCTGCGGCGTCGACGCGGGCGCGCGCGCGCGAAGCGTGGAGCTCCATCAGTGCCACCAAGCCATGGACCTCGGCCTCACCAGGAACGAGCTGGGCGAGCATGCGTCCGAGCCGCACGGCATCGTCGCAGAGGCCGGTGCGCATCCAGTCTTCTCCACGCGTGGCTGAGTACCCTTCGTTGAAGATGAGGTAGATCACCTCCAGCACGGCAGGCACGCGCGCGGAGAGATCCGCGCCTTTCGGCACCTCGAAGGGGACGCGAGCTTCGGCGAGCGTGCGCTTCGCTCGCACGATGCGCTGCGCGATCGTCGGCTCCGGAACGAGGAACGCGCGCGCGATCTCGTCGGTGCTGAGGCCGCCGAGCAGGCGCAAGGTGAGCGCCGTGCGGGCCTCGGTAGAGAGGATGGGGTGACAGGCGACCAGGATCAGCCGCAGCAGGTCGTCACCTACTTCTGCGTCGAGGGCGCTGTCGAAGTCCGGCGGCACACTCCCTGAGTTGTCCGCTTCGGCGCGCAGGCCTTCGTGCTTACGCTCCGCCATCTTGCGGCGACGCAGCTGGTCGAGGCCGCGATTCTTTGCCGTGGCCATGAGCCAGGCGCCAGGATTATCGGGGATGCCCGTTTCGGGCCAACGCTCGAGCGCGCTGATGAGCGCCTCCTGAGCGAGATCTTCAGCCAGGCCGACATCCTTCACCAGACGCACGAGGCCACCCAGGAGGCGTGCGGATTCGATCCGATATGCCGCCTCGATGGCCTTTCGCGTCGCTGCGTCCGACATCGTGCCCGTCCGCTCGTCTGGCTTCAGGAACGCTGCTGCCTCTCGATTTCCGTACGCAGCTTGTCGTCCCGCGCCTGGAGCTCCGGCGTGTACGCCTCGCCGAAGTCCTCGGCCTCGAAGAAGGGACGGATCTCGATCTCCGACTCTTCGCCGGGCATCGGATCGGGGCAACGGCGGACCCACTCGAGCGCCTCGTCCATCGACTTGACCTGCCAGACCCAATAGCCGGCAATGAGCTCTTTGGTTTCGGCAAAGGGACCATCGATGGTCGTCTTCTTGCCGTGGGAGAAGCGGACGCGCTTGCCCTTGCTGCTCGGATGCAGCCCGTCGCCCGCCAGCATGATGCCCGCTTTCACCAGCTCTTCGTTGTACGCGCCCATTGCCGCGAACTCTTGCTTGGTGGGCATGACGCCAGCTTCGGAGTTCTTCGTTGCCTTGACGATGACCATGACTCGCATTGTTCTGTTCCTTTCGATGGGCCCCGAGGACCGCATTTGGTCCCCCTCGTTTGGCCTTCATGACAACGACGAACGAGGTCGCGCCGGATCGACATCGGTCGAACATTATTTTCTCGGCGCTCGCAAGTTCTTGAAAAGAGAAGAGAATCCTAGCAGTCCTGCCGGATTCTCTTCTTCGTTGGGTCCCCGTGAACCCCGCCTGGCGTCCGGGGACCCCCCCCGGTACGCAGCCCTCTCAGAGGTCCAGGATGGCCTGGAAGGCGGCCTTGGGCTGCAGATTCCGGTCGAGCAGGAGCGGATCGTTGCGGCGGGACAGCGGCCAGGTGTTGAGCCAAGTGCGGTCGTCGCTGATGCCCCAGAAGGTCACCTGCGTGAGCGGGGCGGCCTTCTCGCGGAAGACCTTGAACACCTCGGCGTAGCGAGCGGCAAACTTCTCTTTGAGCTCTGGCGTGAACTCCATCTCCGGTTGCCACTTCTTGGCGCCGTGATCGTCCTTCGCGTAGATGCTGATGTCGAGCTCGCTGATCTTGACCTCGAGGTTCTCGGCCGCGAGCTCGTCGATGGTCGCGGCGATCTCCGGACCACTCGGCCACTCGATGTTCCAGTGGCCTTGCTCACCCACACCGTCGACGCGCACGCCCTGCGAGCGCAGCCAGCGCACCATCTCGATCACCTTCTTACGCTTCTCGGGGATCACGATGTTGTAATCGTTGTAGTAGAGCTTGACCGTGGGGTCGTGGGCCGCCGAAGCCGCCATCGCGTGCTGGAATGCGGCCTTGATGTACTCGGGCCCCCCATAAGCCTTGAACCAGGGCGAGCCTTCGTCACCGTCGCGGTACGTCTTGCCGGGAGAGTCCGAGATGGCCTCGTTGACGACGTCCCAGTTGTCGACGACGTCTGCGTAGCGCTTCGTCATCTCGAAGATGTGGTCCTTCAGGCGTTGGTCCACCACTTCCTTGGTGGTGGGCTTGCCGCCCTCCTGGAAGAACCATCCCGGCTGCATCTGGTGCCACACGAACGTGTGCCCCGACATGCGCAGGCCGTTCTGCCGTGCGAAGTCGGCAATCTGATCGGCCTTCGCGTAGTTGCAGGTCCGAGTTTGGCACAGCGGCCCAAGCTTCATCTGGTTCTCCGCCGTGAGGCGATTGAAATGATGGGTCAGGACCTTGGGCATGTCCGTGAGGTGGAGCGGCTCAACTGCCGTGCCGATGTCGAAGTCGGCCTCCCACTTCTTGGCGAGCGACGGCAGTGCGAGGGCAGCGGATAGATCCTTGCTGGCCGTGCTCGTCGTGGTGGCAGGTGCGCTGCTCGTCGCGGGCGTTTCCGGCGCGGGCGCCTTCTTGCGCAAGCAGCCACTCATCGAAAGGACGAGCGCGCTCGTCACGACGGCGCTGATGGCTCGACGTCCAGCCCTGGCGCCCAGGCGCCGAGTGTCCATCGTTTGTCTACTCATCACTACATCCCGCATCGTGTCGTTCCGCATCGTGTCGTTCCGCATCGTGTCGTCTCGCATCGCTTCGTCTCGCATCGTGTCGTCCCGCATCGCTTCGTGCTTTCTCTCGAGCATCTCGGAAGGTGGGTATCGGTGCGTCGAAAGGAGACGTCAAGTCGGCCGGGAAGGCAGAAGGATGCCTTGCCGCCCCTGTGCGTTCGGTCTAATCTGGAAGATTACCGAGGGGCCGAGTCGATCTGCATGGACCTACCCAAAGCTACCCTGACAGTCTCGATGCATTCGTTTCCGAGTGATCGGATCGTGGGCGCGATTTCTCGCCTAGTTTACGAGTTCTGCCGCGCGCTCATCCACGATACCGACATGGCTGAGCGTTTTTACATGGCCGCCCAAGAATTGGCCGAGAACTTGGTGAAGTACTCGTCCGGGTCGGAGGTCAGTCTGTCGGCTGAGCTCTTGGGCGTGGAGGGTGACGCCGTCCTACAGCTGCGGGCGCGCAACCACAGCACGCCCGACCAGCTGCGCGCCGTCGAAGCCAAGCTGCGAGAGCTCACCGGCGCGTCTGATCCGATCGAGCTCTACGATCGGCTGATCCGCGAATCGGCGCCGCATGCCGATCGTTCTGGTCTTGGCCTCGCACGCATTCGGGCGGAGGGAGAGTTCGACTTGGACTACGCCATCGATGGGGATGAATTGACCATTTGCGTTCGCGCTTCAGTTCACCCGCAAGCCACTTTGGAAGAGTCATGACGATCGTAGCTTCAATCAATACGGAGGGTTTCAAGATCAACCCCAGCGCGGCCGACGGCACCTTGAAGCTGCGGCTCGAGGGCAGTGGCGACATGGCCGCCGTCCAGCCCCTCAAGGACAGTCTCGTGCAGGTGCGCCGCGCCATGCGTCTCGAGGGGCACGCTGGGCTGTCCATCGACCTCCGCGGTCTCTACCTGTTGAATTCGAGCTGCATCAAAGCTCTCGTTCACTTCGTCTACTTGCTTCAGACGGAGGGCCCGTCCTTCCCGGTTGGGTTCGTCGTCGACAAGAACCTCAGCTGGCAACCGCGCGCGCTCGCCGCCTTGCAACGTATGGCGCCGGAACTCGTGACGGTGACGCATGGCTGATGGACCGCTGATCCGCAGTCGACCCTCCGGCTTCTTGAAGCCTGTCCGCATCACGACGGGCGGCGGCGCGCCACCGACGATTGCGGTGCTGTTCGACAACTTGAGCTCCGAGTACGCCGTGCACTTGCGGCGTTCCGTCGAGCGTGCGGCGGCGCGGCGCGGGGTGCGCATCCTGGTGGTGACGGGTCAGCCAATCGGCGCGCCCGAAGCCGTGCTGGTGACGCAGAACCAGATCTACGAGGTCATCAACAAGGCGCGTGTCAACGGTGTGATCGTGGTATCCGCCACGATTGGCCACTACGCCGGTCTCGACGGCCTGGCGGCGTTTTGTAAGGGCTATGCGCCGCTCCCCGTCTGCAGCCTCGGTGTCGAGGTGCCGGGGGTTCCGAGCTTGGTCATCGACAACGAGGCCGGCATGCGTGCAGGCGTGACGCATCTGATCGAGCGGCATGGCTCGCGCCGCGTCGCTTTCATTGCGGGACCGCGCGCCAGCGCCGAATCGAATTTGCGCTTACTCGGCTACCAGAACGCGCATCGGGAGCGTGGGCTCGCGGTCGATCCGGAGCTCGTCCGCTACGGCGACTTCACGCTACCGAGCGGCGTTGCCGCCATGAAGAGCCTGATGGAGACGGGCGCTGGCTTCGATGCAGTCATCGCTGCCAATGACGACATGGCGCTCGGCGCGCTCGATGTGCTGCAAGAGGCGGGCGTACACGTGCCCAGGGACGTCGTCGTTTCGGGCTTCGATGACATCAATTCGGCCCATTTCGCGCGACCGTCCTTGTCCACGCTGCGTCAGCCCATGTGGTGGCTCGGCGAGCAAGCAGTGGACCGCATCCTGCGCCAGCTCGCGGGTGAGCCGGTGCCGATGCTGGAGGCGGGACCTGTCGACTTCGTGCGTCGGGAGTCGTGCGGTTGCGGCTACCAAGTCGGCATCACCGTCTCGCCCACCAAGCAGACGTTGCCCGACCTGCGGAAGTTCATTTCCGCCCACAAGGACCAGCTCTGCGCGGTCATGAGCGCAGCGGTCACCTTGCCGAGCGATGCGCTCGGCGATTGGCCGGGGCAGCTCCTCGAGGCGCTCGAGGTCGAGCTGGCCGGGCGCGAGGGACGTTTCAGTTCCGTGTTCGAGCAGGTGCTGGACGACGCGCAGCGCGAAGGGGCGAGCCTCGACGAGTTCCAGCGCGTCGTGTCGGTCATGCGCGCCGAGTTTCGCCGCGTCGAGATCGAGGACCAGGAGCATCTGCGTCAGATTGAGCGCGTCTGGCACAATGCGCGTGTGCTGGTTGGTGCGGCTTCGATCCGCTTCTTGGGCCGCCAGAAGCTCGAGCAGCAGCAGGTCACCACCTGGCTCACCTGGGTCAGCGAACGCCTGGCCACCACTCTCAGCCTGTCCCTCTTGAAGGAGCAGCTGATCGAAGCGCTGCCGAGGCTACAGATCCATCACGGTGCGGTCTCTCTCTACACCGGACCGCGCTCGCGGCAGCTCAAGGTGCTGACTGCCATCAAGGACGGCATACCGCTGCCAGTCGACGGCGAGCCTTTCCCGGACGAGCTCTTGGCCCCGGGGGCGCTGCTCGACACCGTGGATGGCACCCATTTCGTGGTGCTGCCCATTTCGTTCGAGACGGAGATGCTCGGCATCGCGGTGCTGGAAAGCGGCAGTTTGCCCAGCGTCTACGAGGGGCTCCGGCAGCAGATCGCCTCCGCCGTCAAGGGAGCCATGATGCACCACGAGATCGTGGCGCAGGTCACGTTGCGTGAGCGGCTCGAAGCCGACCGTGTGGCGGAGGAAGCGCGCGTCGCCGCCGAGATTCAGACCAGTATGGTGCCGGTCGAGACTCAAGTGGTCGGTCTCGAGATCGCCGGTATGATCGCACCTGCCGCGGAATCGGGGGGCGACTACTACGACGTACTCCCCACTCCTCGCGGAGCCTGGCTCGCGATTGGCGACGTGACCGGACATGGCCTCGGTTCTGGCCTCGTGATGCTCATGATGCAGAGCATGATCGCCGGGCTCAGTCGCCTGGAGCCCGTGCTGACACCGGCGGAGGTGATTTCTACGGTGGGCGATGCCATTTGGGACAACGTGCGTCAGCGCTTGCGCCGCGACGATCACGCGACGCTCACGGTCCTGCGCTACGACGGTGGCGGTCAGTTTCGCTTTGCAGGTGCGCATGAGGACATGATCGTCTGGCGGCGCAAAACCGGCCGCTGCGAGACGATTCCGACGCCCGGCTTCTGGGTGGGAGCCATCCCGAGCGTGCGCCGCCTCACCGTCGATTCGGAGCTGCGGCTCGAGTCTGGTGACCTGCTCGTGCTCTATACCGATGGCGTCACCGAGGCGCGCAACGCTCGCCATGAGCAGTTCTCGCTCGAGCGCCTCATCAAATGCGTGGAAGACCGCGCCCAGCTGCCCACGCATGCCTTGCGCGACTCCATCAAAGAGGAAGTGCTTTCATGGTGCGCCAGCATGGACGACGACATGACGCTGCTCGTCGTTCGCTACGTCGGCTGACGGCCGCACGTCGATCTCCTCGCTACCTGCCGAGATGGGCCAGCTGCTCGTCGTGTGGGCGCTCTCGATGCTCCATTTGGCTCAGAAAAGTGGGCCGACGGGAGCGACCACTCGGCCATAAATGAGCAGTTTTTCGCCAAATGTGAGGAGTGGTTCCGGTTGACCCCGCCGTCCTTCTAAGAGAGGACGTTTCCATGCGTCGCGCGAGCTGGTTCCTGCTTTTGGCTTTCGCCTTCGGCTGCGAGTCGACGGATCCGCCGAGTCAGGACGGCACCGGGGGCGCGGGCGAGGAGGGGAGTGGAGGCGCCGCGGACACGGGCGGCGCGGCGAGCGACGGTTCCGGCGGCACGACACCGCTGCCCCCACTCGAACGGAGCGCTTGCGGCTTGCCGCTGTTTGGGGCCACCGGGCAGGCAGCGCCGAGCGGATCGGTGGGCGGCCTGCGAGTCGTGGACTGGGCTGGGGCGGCTTTCGCTGCATCGTACACCTTCGACGACTCGAACTCTTCGCAGATCAGTGCCTACGCAGAGCTGCAGGCGCTGGGAGTGCCGATGAGCTTCTACCTGCAAACCGGCAAGGACGAATCGTCCGACGCCGTGTGGGCGCAGGCACTCGAGGATGGTCATGAACTCGGCAACCACACCGAGAGCCACGCCAAGGAAGGCACCGGCGCGGACATCGACGCGGCTACCATGTTCATCGAAGAGACCTTCGGCGTGGAGCCTCTGACCATGGCGGCACCGTACGGCGACGCGAGCTACCAGCCGCTGGCCGAGGAGCGCTTCTTCATCAATCGCGGCGTACCGGGTGGCAGCGTCACTCCGGGTGGCGCCACCAACCCCTTCAATTTGCCGTGCTACGTGCCGGCTACGGGCGCGAGCGCCAGCACCATGAACGGCATCATGGATACCGCAAGGAGCGGCGGAAAGTGGCAGCTCGTGCTGGTGCATGGCTTCACGGGAGGGACCGACGCTGCGTACCAGCCGGTCGACTTGCCCGAGTTCTTGGCCCACGTCGAGTACACGAAGGCCCTGGGAGACGGCTGGATCGATACCGTGGTGGCGGTGGCTTCGTATTTCCTCGGTCAGAAGGCGGTGGCCGACGCCGAGGAAACGACGGACGGCGACACGACGACGTGGACGTGGACCTTGCCCGACCACTTCCCGCGCGATCGCTGCGTGCGCGTAGTGGTCGACGGCGGCACGCTGACCCAGAATGGCGCAGCTCTCACCTGGGATGACCACGGTTACTACGAGGTCGATCTAGACGCCGGATCGCTCACGCTGTCGCCGTGACCTGTCCAGCGCGGACGCCCGGCGCGCTCGCGATCGAATCCGGGGCGGTGGCGCCGCTCGAGGACGAGTGGCAGGATCGCTGCCGTGCGACCGGGCGATCATCCGGAGTTCTTCCGTTTCCCTGCGCCAGCGGGGCAAAGTCGGGAGAGTACGATCCGTCTCGACGGTGACGGACGCTTTTGGCACGACGGAGAGCTCGTGGTGCATCCGGGCCTGGTCGAAGCACTCCCGCGCTGGATTGCCCGGCATCCCGACGACGGCCGCTACATTCTGAGTAACGGCTACGATTGGACGTACTTCACTGTGGACGATGTGCCGTTCTTCGTGCGCGCCGTCACGTCGGCAACCACGCCGGAGCTCTTGCTCTCGGATGGAACCCGCGAGGCATTTCCCGAACGGGGGTATCGGACGGGCCGCGAGGGCGCGCTCTACTGCCCGGTCAAGGGCGGCGAGTTCGAGGCGCGCTTCACTCCGGGCGCACAAGCCGCGCTCGGAGCCCTGGCAGTTGGTGATGGCGAGCAGCTGACGCTCGCCGTGGGCGGACGCACCATTCACTTGCCCAGCTGACAGTGTGCTGAAAGCACTCAATCGGGCCAGGCCCTTGCTCGAGCGCCAGGCTCCACTCATATTGAGCCGGATGCGAATCGAGCTTCGTCTTAGCGTACTTGGAGGTTTGGCGTTGGCGACGGGCGTGGGCATGGCTTGCTCTCCCGGCGGCCTGGTGCCTGGCGATGGCCCGCCCGTTGCGACCGGTGGCACGACGATGTCGGACGGCGGAACGGGCACCGGCGGCGGAGCCACGACGGGCGGCGCGGCGAGCACGGGCGGCGCAGCGGCCGGCGGAGCAGGTGGCAGCGCGAGCACGGGCGGCGCGGCGAGTACGGGCGGGCAGACGGCTGCCGGTGGCAGCGAAACCGGCACGGGTGGTGGCGGCGCGTCGGACTTCTTCGGCGCTTCGCGCTGTGACGGTGGTGACTTTTTGCTGTGCGATGGCTTCGAAGGCGACGCGATCGACACTGCGCTCTGGACGGTCGAGAAATCGGGCGCGAACGTCGTCGAGATCGTGAGCGACCAAGCAGCGCGCGGGTCGAAGAGCGTGCACCTCTACGTGCAGAACCAGTACGCCTTCATCAAGAACACCTCGATCTTTCCGGTCGCGAACAACGACTATTTCGGCCGCATGTTCCTGCGCGTGGCGCGCTTCTCCACGGTCGACTGGGCGCACTGGACGGTGGGTGAGGGCGCTGGCAATGGCGACGGCTCCTTGATTCGCGTGGGCGGTCAGTACAAGACGGACGCGGGCGTCAATCGCTGGGGCGTGGGCTCCGACGGTGGCCCCACGGGCGACTGGACCACGCACGACACCGATCCGAATGGCGCGCCCGTCGAGCCGCCGACGAACGCTTGGGTATGCCTCGAGTGGGAGCACAAGGGCTCGACCAACGAGACGCATTTCTACGTGGACGACGTGCTGCATCCGTCGCTCTCCACCACGGCGACGGACCACGGCGGCAATGACGTCGACTACATCCTGCCTGAGATGACCAGCTTCTGGTTCGGGTGGTATCAGTACCAGGCCGATCCAACCGCGTTCGACGTGTGGATCGACGAGGTCGTGCTCGACGACGAGCGCATCGGCTGCACCCAGTGACGCCGTGGGATGCGTCCATGCAGGGCCCCGCGCGCCAGAGCCCACCCGCCGCCCGGCGACGCGCGGCCCTCTTCGACATGGACAAGACGCTCGTCGCCCGAAACACGGCGGAGCTCTACGTGCGCTTTCAACGCGACATCGGTGAGGCAACCTGGCTCGACTCGCTGCGCCTGACGAGCTGGCTCGTGCAGTATTCGTTCGGCGTGCTGGATGCGCCCGGCGTCGCAACCCGCATCATCGGCGGCTACCGTGGCCAGGCCGAAGCCGAGCTCATCGCCAAATGCGAGCGCTGGTATCCGGACTACGTCGTGCCCCACCTCTCGGCCGCGGGGGCAGAAGTGGTGGCCGGGCACCTGGCCCAAGGTGATTTCACCGCCATCGTGACGGCCTCGACGCGCTACGCCTCGGCGCCGCTCGCGCGGCAGCTCGGCATCGAAGGCATCGTGGCGACCGAAGTCGAGGTGGATCCAGCCGGCGTGCTGACCGGCGGCATCGTGTGGCCGCTCTGTTACGCCGAAGGCAAGGTAGTGCGCGCGGAGCGAGCGCTGGCGGCGCAGGGCCTCTTGCTCTCCGAGGCGGTGTTCTACACGGACAGCGTCACCGACCTGGCGTTGCTCGAGGCGGTGGCCGAGCCCCACGTCGTCAACCCGGACCCGCGCTTGCGGCGCGAAGCCGAGCGGCGCGGCTGGCCCATTCTGGCTTGGTGAGGGCAGATGGAGTGCCCGAGGAGGATCGGATGAAGCTGGCCGCTGTCTTCGACGTGGATGGCGTGCTCGTGGATTCGCTGCCGGCCCATTTGCAGATGTGCGAGCTTTTGGCGCGTGAGTACGGGCTGCCGCTGACGGTGCCGGACGACAGCGCATTTCGTGAGCTCGTGCGGCGCGGGGTGACCATCAGCCCGATGCTGCATTTCTTCACGGCGGTTGGCTTTCCAGAAGCGGCCGCAGCACGCGCCGAGGCGGACTACGAGGCCTCGTTCGCGACTCGCTTCGCCCCTGAGCCTTTCCCCGACGTGCGCGAGATGCTGGCTCGCCTGACCGCAGCAGGCGTCGGGCTGGGCATCGTCTCCGCCAATACGCGACGCAATGTGGGGAGGGCACTCGGCCCGCTGCTCGACCTCTTTGCGCCACGTCGTGTCATCACACGGGACGAGATGCGCCACGGAACGAAGGCCGACGCGCTGCGAACACTCTCCGTGGAGCTCGACCTCCCCTGTGAGTGCATCGTCTATGTGGGGGACCAGCCGAGTGACGCTGCGGCGGCACGCGCTGCGGGCTGCCCCTTCATCGGCGTCACCTATGGCTGGGCGTTTGCACGCGGGGACGAACGGGCGGACGGGCCGCTCGCCCACCACGAGCTCGCGGAGGCGCCCGTCGAGGTGGCGGAGCGGATCCTCGGTCGGCTCAGAAGTCTTGCCAATTGACGCCATTCCACTCGATGACGCTCACTCGGCGACAGTCCGTGGTCTCGAGCGATGCGTCGAGGAGAGCGACGTAGGCCTTCTCGACGCCGTCGCTCGTCGCGGCGGCAATCGTGGTCGCGCCGTCGCAGGGTAGATCGAGGAGCCAGTAGGCGCTCTGCTCGTCCGAGCGAATGAAGGAGTGCGACGTTCTCATGTAGCGCGCCGGGCCGGCGATCCAGAGCTCACGAAACGACGAGCATTCCTGGTCGAAGAACGTGTTCAGGTACCACTTGTTGCCCCCGTCCCAGTGCACATAGACGTCGCCGGAACGAGTGAGTAGCCATTCGCTGCCCTCCGTAGCCTCGACGTTGGTGAACAGCTGGGAGGTCGCCTCGAGCTCGCCTTGCAGGGTGCCGTCGTCGTCGCGGTCGGTGTAGATTCTCCCGCTCCCCCCCGCGTCCGTCGTCACGAACAGACTGTCTGCATCTGCCCAGACCGAGGTGGCGAGCTGCGCCTCTCCGCCCATCGACAGCGAGCTTTCGAACTGCCACTGGCTGCCCGTGTATCGGAGCACGGTGTCGCCCGTCGTGGCATAGGCCGATCCCGCGCCGACGACATGAACGTCGTAGACGGGCGCGATGGCGCCGCTGCACGTGAGCTCTCCGTTCTGAAGGAACTGAATGCCGCAGGGGGAGAGTCCGTAGAGGACGAGCGGGCCATCCTCCGGAAATCCGGTCAGCGAGGGCACGCCGTAGAGCGGTCCGTCCTCCTGCCAGATGAGCTGCCAGCTGCCCCCGGCCAGGTACCGCGACCAGATCTCCATTTTTGCTGCATCGTGCAGCACGACGAAAAGCTCTTGGGAGCTGGCCCACAGATCGATGTGCTCGATCGAGCCGAAGCCGTCGGCACAGAAGGTCTCGCCGGGCGGCAGCATGCCGCCCGTCCCGCCACTCGAGCTCGAGCCGCCGCTGGGCACGCCGCCCGAACCCATGTTCACGCCTCCGCCCACGGAGGCTCCACCGGAGCCGCTCGGCGCACCGCCCGAGCCGACGACAGCGATGCCGCCGCTTCCATCGACGGCGCTCGTGCCGCCGACACCGCTGCTCCCACCCACGCTGCTACTCGGCGAGCCACCCGACCCTCGGCGCGCCTGCGAGGCGAGCTCCAAGTTCGTCCGCGCACCGCAGCACACGATGCCAGGCAGCAGCACTGCCCACAGGAGCTCTGTTCTGCCGCGACAGGCCATTCAAAACCGATGGAACGTCTCGCCATCGTAGCGCAAGACCACGAGCATGTCGCATTGGTAGTCGAATGCCCAGGCTCCCGCCCGTGAAGCTGCGGCCCACTCCGGCGCTGCTGCCGATCCGAGCGCTGCTCGCCTGCCCATTCGGCGATTAGGCTAGCACAGCATGCTGCGCCCGCTCATCCACGCTCATGGGGATGAAGCTCGGTAAGGATGCGACGCGCTCGAGCCAGGCGCGCACAGACGATGAGTCGGTGAGACTCAGGCCGCCTTCGGGAGCCCGGTGGGTATACGCAAAGAGCGATATGTCCGCGATCGTGGGCTGCTCGCCCGCCAGGAATGGAGAGGCGGCAAGCCGCTGCTCGAGCAGCTCGAGGGCGCGACGGCCCTTCGACTGTCGCCAAGCGAGCTCGCCGTGGCGGGGATGGTCGGGCGGCAGGTGGCGCAAGATGTAGCGGGGCGTGGCCACGTACGGCTCGTGACTGTACTGTTCGAAGAAGAGCCACGAGAGCACGCGACTGCGCTCGAGTCCCACGGGAGGCAGATAGGATGTGCCTTCGGCGAGGTGACAGAGGATGGCGTTCGATTCGCTCAGCGTCTGGCCATCGGGGAACTCGAGCACCGGGATCTGTCCGCAGGGATTCTTGCGGAGAAACTCTGGCGTGTGCGACTCGCCGTGGAAGATGTCGATCCATCGTACTTCGAGTGGCACCCCGATGAGCGCCGCCAAGAGGCGCACTTTGTAGCCGTTCCCCGAATCCGCATTGTCGTACAGCGTGAGCATGTCGAGGGAGCTACCGGGGGCCGCCTGAGTTCACAAGCTGAGAGATTTTGGGTCGAGCATTAGAAAATCTAATGCTCGGCGGGCGCCTGCAGACTGCATGGGCCACCGGCGGGCCGCAGTGCGCGTAAAATATCGCAAATATCAGCCCAATTCTCCGAAGGTGCCTCAGCCGGGGCGGGCGGTTCTCGCATCGACCTGCAGCAAGCATTAGAATTTCTAAGCCATGCCGCGCCGTCTCCTCCTGCCGCTCAACACCCTGGTCGCTCTGGAGGCCGCCTTGCGCACCGGCAGCATCAGTGCCGCCGCCAAAGAACTCGGAGTCACTCCAGCCGCCGTCAGTCAGCACATCAAGAGCCTCGAGGAGACCTATGAGATCGGCTTCTTCGAGCGGCGCGCCAAGGGGCTTGCGATCACCGCTGCTGGCCGGCGCTTGCTGCCGCGACTCAGCGAGTGCTTCGATGCGCTGGAGGTAGCCACCGCACACCTCGTCTACCCATCGAACGAAGCGGACATGGCGCTCTCGGTCCTGCCGTCGCTCGCCAAGGCCTGGGTCATGCCCCTTTTGCCCTCGATGCAGCAGCGCTTCCCCGAGATCGCGTGGAGCGTGCTGACGGAGACGCGCATGGCCAACTTCAAGGACGACGACGTCGATCTCGCGATTCGGTACTGCGTTGCGCCAGAATCGACCTTGGTTTCACAGCGACTCTTCGGCGAGGACGTATTTCCCGTGTGCAGCCCCGCGCTCGCGCTCGATCTGCCGCGCGTGCCGACGTTGCACGACATCGCGGCGTGCCCCCTCTTGCACGACCTCGATGCGGCGGGCCGCGGTGACGCGTTCGACTGGGACCTCTGGTTCGACGCTGCGGGCATCGACCGAGACGAGCGCGCCGAGTGCCGCTTCTCCGACGCAGCACTGCTCCTCGACGCTGCCGAGGCTGGCTTGGGTGTCGCGCTCGGCCGCAGTCCGCTCGTGGCTAGCCGGCTGCGGGAAGGGCGCCTCGTTCGCCTCGGCATGGAAGTGCGGGCGTCGACGCGCAGCTACTTCGTCGTGACGTCACGCCGCAACCATCGACGGGCTGCAGTCCGCGAGGTGTTCGACTGGTTCGTGCAGGCCGCAGCTCAGTCGGCGACGCAGATGACGGCTCAGTGAGAGCTAGCCGCGTGTCGACGCGAAACCACGAACGCGTCTCGAGGACGTTACGAGACCTTCACCCCGGACCAGCGTTCGTTGGTGTACGCGGAGCCCCATGCAGCGCCTGGTTGTTTGGTCGATCGCTTTTGCAGGTTGGGCCGCCGGCTCCGCCGTCGCCTGTTCCAGTGGGGACGCCGACGACGGGATCGGCGGTGCAGCGGGAAATCAGGGCGACGGAAGCGGCGGGAACACCTCGAGCGGCGGAGGCAGTGGCGCCTGGCAGGGCGCGACGCCGCACCTCGAGCTCAGCGGCACCGTGGCCGACCACGAGCTCGTGCTCGAAGTCAGCGGCGACGCCGCTGCCGATCTGGGGACCGTGTACTGCGAGCGCAACTACATCGTGCCGGACGTGGACGATCCGAGCACCTGGTCGGAAGGCTACCTCCAGAAGGTCGAGTTCAAGCTGAACTTCTTCTACGAGAATGCGCTCGCCGAGCTGCAAATGGAGCTCGAAAATCCCGATCTGATGACGTCCGAAGGCGCCACCTTTGCCGTGCCGGACGATGCCGAGGTCAACGTGGGCCTCGCCACCGATGTCGACGGGCCGAACGAGCAAGAGTTCGAAGACGTTGCCACGGGCGGAGCGGTGACGCTCGAGCTCTTCTCGGGAGAGATGGGTGACGACGGCGTCATCCCGGACGGGGAGGGCGCATTCGGCGCCTACGTCGACGTCGAACTGGCCTCGGGCGGCAGCATCGAGGGCTCGTTCACCGTCAACTGCGGTGAGAACGACCTGGAAGTGCCCGAATGAGGCTGCCCGCACGTGGACTGGTCCTCGCGGCCAGCCTGAGTGTCTGCCTGGGCGTTGCGCCCATCTCTGGCTGCCAGAGCGGCGCGGAGGGGGGTGGCGTTGGTGGAGGTGCTGGCGAGGGCGGCTTACCCGGTCTGGACGCCGGTGATGGGCCACCGAAACCCGATCTTCCCGTCGTGACGCCTACGGCGGAGACCGGTCCTGTGCGCGGCTTCGGCGATGCCGCCGACGACCCGGCCATCTGGGTGCACCCGACGGATCCGGAGAAGAGCCTCATCTTCGGCACCGACAAGACGCCGAGCGGAGGCCTCTTCGTCTACGGACTGGACGGGAGCGAGCGCGCCTTTCTCGACTTGGGAGAGCTCAACAACGTCGACGTGCGGGACGGTTTCCGCTTGGGCGAGCGCGAAGTGGCTCTGGTCGTGGCCAGCAATCGCACGAGTGACACGCTCAGTGTGCTGGCCCTCGATCCTGAGACGCTGGAGCTCGAGGACGTCGCTGGTGAGACGATTCCCACGCTGGAAAACAGCTACGGCACCTGCCTCTACAAGAACGACGAGGGCCGCTTCTTCGCCTTCGTCAACTCAGAGGACGGACGCTACGTGCAGCTCGAGCTCACCGCTGACGGCGACACCGTCGAGAGCGAGGTGGTGCGCGAATTCTGCTTGGAGACGCAACCCGAGGGCTGCGTCGTCGACGACGACAACGAGCGCGTGTTCGTGGGCGAGGAAGGCTTTGGCCTCTGGGTGTTCCCGGCGGAGGAAGACAGCCCGAGCGTCGGGGACGAAACGCCTGCGTGTGAAGGTGCCATGGCCGGGCACCTGATTGCCAACACCTTCGACGGCGTGCTCACGCGCGACGTCGAAGGCATGGGCCTCTACGATCTGGGCGATGGCGACGGCTACCTCATCGTGTCAGCGCAGGGCGACCACGAGCACGTGCTTTTCGAGCGCCAGCCGCCCTTCGCCCCGGTGCTCACGTTTGCGGTGTGGGGAGGGGGCGAGGCCTGCATCGATGGCGTCGAGGAGACCGACGGCCTCGCGGTCACGTCCCTGAGCCTCGGTGACGACTATCCGGCGGGGCTACTCGCGGTGCAGGATGGCTTCAACGGAGATCCGGCCGACAAGCAGAACTTCAAGCTGGTCAGCATGCAGGATGTGCTCGACCTCATGGACGAGCCGGACGTGCCCTTCGTCCAGAACCTCGACTGCAAGCTCGGCGACTACGGCGGCAAGCCGCGCTACGCGGGCTTGCCGCCTGGGCCAGAACGCACCCAAGACTTCTGCGCGGCATTCTGCGGCAAATGTGCAGCTTGTTACGACGAAGGCGACCCGGGCTTCTCGGAGAGCGACTGTCACTACAAAAATGGCAAGCCGAACTTCCTGCTCGATGACTGCCTGCAAGGCTGCGCAGACGGAATGTGTCCGGCCGACACGCGACCGCTCACACCCGGCTGGGAAGACTGGGACTGCCTGGACATCGATGAAGCACTCTGAGCCCAGCCTGAGCGGAGGTATCGATCCGCCATGCGCATGATCCGTCGCGCTTTCCTGCAAGGCATGGCCTCGCTCGGCGCGGCCGAGACGGCGCTCGTGCTCGTTTCCTGCCGGTCGAGCGACGAGCTGGGACCCCTCGTCTCCGATCCAGAGGGCATCCTCGATCTACCCGAAGGCTTCTCCTACGTGGTGCTCGAGCGTTCGGGAGACACCATGAGCGACGGCCACGCCGTCGGGGCTCGCCCCGACGGCATGGCCTGCTTCGACGGTGCCGATGGCACATGGATCCTCCTTCGCAACCACGAGCTCGACTCCGGAGCCGCGGCTGTGCCAGAGGTTGCCTACGACCCGAACCAGATCGGTGGCGTCAGTCGCTTGGTCGTCGACCGCGAGACGCTGGACCGCAAGAGCTCGAACTGGGTCCTCGTCGGTACGACGCGGAACTGTGCCGGCGGACCGACGGCTTGGGGCTGGCTGAGCTGCGAGGAGGCGACCGACCCCGGGCATGGCTACGTCTTCCTCTGTGATCCTTGGGCGGACGAGGCTCGAGAGCCCCAGCGCGCGCCCTCGCTCGGCCGTTTCAAACACGAGGCTGCCGGCATCGATCCGGTGACCGAGATCATCTACCTCACCGAGGACGAACGGAGGAGCGCGCTCTACCGTCATGTCCCCATCGACGGCCCCTTCGTCGGCCGGCTCGAGGCGCTTCGCATCGTAGGCGAGGACGGCAAAGACCTCTCGACGGACCTCGAGGTCGGGGACCAGTTCGACGTCGAATGGGTCGCGATCGAGGACCCCGAAGGGGACGAGCGCACGGTGTTCGAGCAAGCTTTTGCGCAAGGTGCGGCCGTGATCAATCGTGGCGAAGGCCTCTGGTTCTTCGACGGCTCGGTATTCTTCGTCTCGACCGAAGGTGGCCCGGCTGGCCTGGGCCAGGTGTTCCGCCTCGACCCGAGGGGAGATGGGGGAACGCTCACCTTGATCGCACAGGCGGAGGACGACGGAGCGCTCGTCAATCCCGACAACATCACGGTCTCACCGAGCGGTGAGGTGTACGTCGTCGAAGACAACGACGGACCGAATCACATCCGGCGCATCTTGCCCGATGGGCAGGTGCAGACGCTCGCGCGGAACGCCGTGAACGGTGGCGCGGGCGAGCTCTGCGGCGCGTGCTTCTCGCCGGATGGCTCGGTCCTGTTCGTCAACATGCAGGAAGAAGGCATCACCCTGGGCATCACGGGGCCCTTCCCCGGGCGATGAGCTACCGCGGACTTCGGCAACCGACCGAAAAGTGAGGAGGAACAATGACAACCCGGACCCATCATGGCAGGGGCAAGGCCGGAAGCGTGATGCGCTCGGCGCGATAGGAGCCCTTCGTCTCGGGCCACTCGACTGCCCACGCGATCTGGCCGTCGCGCGTGACCTCGAACAGGCGCGTCTTGGTGCCGGGCGGAGTCATGCCTCCACCGCCCGTACCGGTCACGCCGGCCGTGACGAGCACGTTGCCATTCTCGAGCCGATCGGCATCACCCCAAATGGGGGTCATCCAGCCGTCCGTGTACCAAGCGTCCGTCGTGAACGTGCCGGGGAACTGCCACGTGAGAGTGGCCTGCTTGGTTTGCTCGTCCAGCTGGTACTCCACCACTTGCGAGTGGAAGGAGCCATTTTGCTGCCCTTCGTTGCGGTTGGCCCAGCCCTGGTTGTCGTAGATCAGCACGGTGCCGTCGTCGTGCACTTCGGGGTCGTGCGCGTCGTTGTAACGCACGGAGTTGTCCGGCAAGTAGGCGACGTCGCCCGACTGGTCGTCGTCCATGGCGGCGCCGAGGTGCCACAGAATCGCTTTACTGCTGCGCTCGATCTTGAAGAAGCCCTGATAGCGGCAGTTGAAGTAAAGGAATGCCTCGGTCGGGTCGGTGTACGCGGTGTTGACGTGGCACCAGTCGTTGGCGCCGTTGTTGGTGATCGCCGTGTCGGCGTAGAGGTCGAAGGTCCAGAGGACGTTGTTCTCGCTGTCGAGCTCTTCGACGCGCGCCGTCGACGAGGACTCGCGCACGACGAAATACGTGCCGCCTGGCAGCTTGACCGTCTCGTGCGAGAGCGGCGCCGAGCCTCCGGTCGGCCCTTCCCACAGCACGTTGCCTTCGAGGTCCACTTCGCGAGCCGGCGCGCTGCCCGCGTTGCCGACGACGATGGTTCCCTCGTCCGTCCACTGGGTCGACGTCGCGCCAAACTGGTCCGTTTCCGGGCCATTTTCGAAGTACCAGACCGGATAGCCTTCCGCATCGAGGAGCACGGCGAGCGTCGGCGATTGGCCGCTGTCCCAGAAGTTCGTGAGCGTGTAGCCCGGCTGGTAGCTGGCTGTTGCCGCCGTGATGACGTCCGCCTGCGCCGGCAGATTCGTGGGTAGGCTGCCCGTCGTGATCTCTCCCGTCGCGCTGCCCGTGGCGCTCGCGTTCGTGGAGACAGCCGTGATGCTGTATGCGGTGTCGGCTCGCATGCCGACCACGTACACCTCGTGCGTGGTCGCTTGCTCGTCGACGACGATGTGATGGGTCGCGCTGCCGATGCCGAATTGCACCTCCGAGTTCGCTGGCTGGTCGGTGCTCCAGCGTACGTAGGCGCCGAGTGGCATCAGTGGATTCAGCTCGATCTCGAGGCCCGTGACGGCGAGCTCACCGAGCGTCGCCGTTTGGCCACCGCTGCTCGCGCCGCCGGCACCGGGCGGAGCGCCCCCCACTCCTGCCGTCGTGCTCCCGACACCTCCGCTGCCGAATGCCGTGCCCCCGCTGCTGGTTCCGCCGCTCCCGCTCGCCTGTGCTGCACCGCCGCTGCTGCCCACGGGGGGGGCGTCCATTCCGGCGGGGACGCTCGTCTCGCAAGCTGCAATCGCAAGAGAGCCACAAATGCAGAACCAGCCGGCCCGGCCAGCGCCATAAGTCATCGCCATGGGGCGCGAGTATGCCGAGCGCGCGCGAGCGAATGGAGAAAAAGTGCGCGCTTCGCCTTGCGCGCTCGTGAGAACCTTGCGCTCCTCGCGGAACTCGAGCTCACAAAGCGCTGCTAGGACGCAGAAAGTTGAGCCGCCTGGGAGGCGCCTACTTGATGATCACGTCGCAGCCGATGGACAGGCTGACTTCGGTGCCGGCCTGCGCCTGGAAGAGGTCGCACGTGGCGGGACACAAGATGACTTCGTTGGCGGCGCCCAGCGTCCAGCCGCCCTGCGCGCAGTCGGCATCGGCGTCCGGCAAGACGAGGGTGGAGGTCTGATCCGCGCGCGTCATGATGACGGTGGTCGACTCGAACTCGAGCGGGTCGTCGCCGGACTCCGGGGGAGCCGTGAAGGTGCAGGTCTCGGCGACGGCGCCGCCGATCTCGGCGAGCGCTGCCGTGAGTGCCACGCCGAAGTCCGGAGCGGCCGTCATGTCGAAGTGACAGAAGGCGGGACCGGCGCTCGAGCAGCCCTCGAAGTCCGTGCCACCAGCGATCGCTGCGTCGGAAAGCCAGGGGCGCATGTCTTCCGGAGGCATGCTCATGCTCGTCTGACTGCCGGGCGAGCCGATGATGAACGTGGTGATGCCTTCGGTCGCCGCGGCGGCCACCTCGTCGATGATGGGCTGTGGGTCGACGTCGAGGCTCACGAGTCCGCAGCCCAGCTCCTGCGCGGGGGCTCCGTCCGTGATGAGGATCAGAACTTTGTCGCCTGGGTCCGTATGGGCCGCGAGGCCATTGTCGAGCGCGAACACCATCGCGTCGTGAGTGGGTGTGCCGTAGGACAGCGGGGTCGTGGCGATGGCGTTGGCCAGGAGCGTGCGCTGGGGAGACCCCGGGGGACCGAGCTGAGCAATCGGATGCGCCGTCGTCTCGTCGACGCAGGCCTCGGCTGGCGTACCGGGCGGCCCACCCTGGGGCGCGTCGCGGGAGGGGTAGAACTGCATGCCGACGTACACGTCGTCGCCGAGACCGTCGACGGCGGCTTGCAGTGCGGGCTGGGTGATCTCCCACTTCGACTGGACGCCGGAGTCCGGCACGATCGTGTCGCCGTTGACGTCCTGGCCCATCGAGTCGCTGACGTCGATGACGAACTCGATCACCGCGGGCACGGGCTGCACGCCGACCGTCTTCTCTCCGCATTGCGAGCCCTTGATGTCGGCTGCCTGCTCGGTCGTGAGCTCGATGTAGCCGCCGTTGGTGCCCAAGCCAGCGGCGCTGCCGACGCCGCTCGCTCCGCCGCTGTCCCCGAGGTCGATGGTCGAGTTGTTGCCGCCACTGCTCAGGATCGGCCCGGCGCCTCCGCTCCCGACTGCTGCACCGCCGCCGGAGCCGATCGCGGGCATCCCGCCGGTGCTGGCCAGGCCGCCAGCTCCGTCCGCGCCCCCGGTGCCCGGGCTGCACGCGAGGAGTGCAAGACAGCCCGATAGGGCCGTCAGACCGGAAAGGGTCCAATGGGCACTCCGCCCCTGTGAGACAAATGACGAAGCCGTTCCCGCTCGACGGTTGGTGATCATGTTCTTCCTGGGCGGGCCTCCCACGATGGGCGACAGGGACACCGCCTGCGTAACCATGTGGCCAATCGGCGTCCGTTTCGGTCAGCGAAATGCGGGGAAGCGCAGCCATCCACGCGGTCGATCCACTCGCAGCACAAGGATCTTCCTCTGATGAGATTCAGCTAACAACCGGGCGGCCCCGTGAACGCACCCAAGCGCCCGTTTTGGCGGCGTTTGTCGCTCGCCCCCCCTGACAAAAATGTCCCTGGCTCTGGGACGCGGTTTCAGGGGTGCGTCCGGCGCGGCCCCGGCTCGTCATGGTCCCGAGGGGGCGCCGCGGCGGAGCATCTCGGGGATGCTGGTCGCCTGGCGCTTGGATCCGAGCAGCCACTCGACGCGCCACTCGGTGATGCGCTCCTCGCGCACGTGCACGTAGACCCCTGGCTCGGGCTCATTCACGTGTTCGACCTGACGGACGAGCGCGAGCGGCTCTTCCGCGCCAGGGAGGCTCTTGGCGCGTGCGAGCGCGGCCTCATAAGTCGCGAACGCGTAGTAGTAGTCATCGCCGTTCGCTTCGTCCGGAGCGCCGCTCTCTGGATGGCACCACACGCGGTACTCGAGCACCTCGTCATAAAAGTATCCTCCGCCGCTCTTCGTGAGGGCGGGGTAACTGCCGACTTTTTCTGGATCGACGGCAGGAGGAAAAGCGTCGTGCATGGGACCCTCGCGTGTGCTCATTGTAACAGCTGCGAAACTCACCGCGAGCTTTGGTCACGCTCATGTACTTTCATGATCGAGGCATCTCGCGCTATGTGGTCTTCCATGGAGGTTCAGGACCGAGGCCGACTGGAACAGGCAAAGGTCCGGGCGCTCACGGTCGCGCTGTCGGTGTCGCGCGCCGAAGACTTGGGTAGATTCGGTCTGCGTCCGACGCATCTGGACGCCATTTTCTCCGACTTGGCGCGGGGCCTGCTCGAAGCCGGCGTGCGACTTGCCTATGGCAGCGCGCCGCGTGCAGGTTGCTTCAGCGCTCGCTTGGTCGAGCTGGCGCAGGAAGTGCCGTCCTCCGGCCTTTTGGCCTATCCGCCGTGGCCCACGCGCGGAGCGGACGACGGAGCCGCCCTTGGTCCGTTCGTCGAAGTGCGTGCTCCAGCATGCCCGCCGGATGTCGAGCATGGCTTCGATGCGCGCGACGTGGCGCCGCGCGAAGGCGTGGTCGACTCGGCCGTGCGGCGCTTCGCTTGGGCGCGCGGACTCTCCGCCATGCGCGAGCGTCAGCAGGCGGAGGTGTCGGCACGCGTCGTCTTGGGCGGACGAATCGGCACCGCCGGAGGCTATCTCGGTCGCATGCCGGGGGTGCTGGAAGAAGCACTCCTGACCATTCGTGCTCGTCAGCCTATCTATGTGCTGGGAGCGTTCGGTGGCTCCGCGCGTGCGATCGCCGACGCACTCGACGGTCTGCCCCGGCGCGAGCTGACGTGGGCCTATCATCGCGTAGTGCCGTATTCGCAGGAGCTGAGGGAGCTCTATGCGGCTCGTGGTTTGGCTTGGGACGAGTACGAGGCGGTCGCCGACGAACTGGGAAAGCTCGGCTGGAAGGGCCTGCACAATGGCCTCAGCGTCGAGGAGAATCGCGAGCTGGCGAAGAGCCGCTCGGTCGAGCGGATCACCGAGCTCGTGCTACGAGGACTGGGGCGGTAGCCACGTCCCCACGAGTAGGAGTCATGGAGCGACCCAAGGCCGAGATCAAAAACGTCTTCATTTCTCACGCGCACAGCGACGACGAGCTCGTCCACAGACTGAAGGATCTGATCCAGCGTAGCGGCATCGTCGTGCGTGACGGATCCATCATGCAGGACCAAGACACCGGGGCCACGGACGAACGATCGATCAAGCAGTACTTGCAAGCCCGGATCGAATGGGCGAGCACGCTCGTCGTGCTCATCACGAGTGATGCTGCGGCCAGTGAATGGGTCAACTGGGAGATCAAATCCGCCATCGAACACGGCAAGAACGTCGTGGGCGTGTACGCGCGCGGCGCGACCGATACGGATCTACCGGAGGAGCTTCGCAAGTGCGGCGACGCGTGCATCGTCGGCTGGCTGGGTGAGCGCATCGTCAGCGCCATCTGCGACTGATGCGCCCTGGCTGCGCGGCTCAGTCGCCTGTTCCGCCCATGCCGCCCATGCCGCCCATGCCGTCCGGATCCGGCAGACACACGCCTTTCAGGCAACCGAACGCGCATTCTTCGTGGCACACCAGCGGAGTCGTGCATTCCGGCCCCACGAAGCTTTGGCACGCCCAGCCGGACTCGCAGTAGGACGTCGACGGCGTGCAGCACTCGGGATCGTCCGCCCCGCAAAACGAGACGCTGCCCCCGGAGCCTCCGCCCGTCCCGCCGCCACTGGTCCCGCCGCCACTGGTGCCGCCGCCACTGGTGCCGCCGCCACTGGTGCCGCCGCTCCCGCCCGTAGTCCCGATCTGACCACCCGTGCCGTCCGTTCCGTCAGCGCCGCCGCTCCCGCGGCCGCCACTCGAGTGGCCGTCCGACGGCTGGCCCCCGAGGTCGAGCGTGCCGTCACCGTCCTCCACACGCGGCGCGCAGCCGTCGCAGTTCACGAGCACGAGCGAGCACAAGACACCGAGCGCAGACTTCCCCACCTGACCCCCGAGACGCGCCATTGGGATCACCCTAGCAAAGGTCTTCGACCAAGGCCGCACGTTCGCTAGACTGGGTCGGTTGAGGTTTGTTTTGACTTTGCGAGAGCGGGCACGCTCGGTGCGTGGCTCGGCCGCGGCCGGGGTCGTTCGCGCGACTGCTCGGAAGGGCGCGGTTGCGGTGGCCTTCGCGCTCGTGGCGCCCTCCTGCGGGCACCTCGGCATCGACCTCGGCGATGACGGCGTCGGCGGGATCATCGATGGCGGATTGGCCGGCGGGCCGAGCGCATCGGGCGGCAGCGATCAAACGGATCCAGCTTCCGGAGGGGGCTCGGTCGGAGTGGGGGGCTCAGATGGAGTGGGCGGCTTTGACGGAGTCGGCGGCACGGCAGGCTCGGGTGGCAGCGCCGAGGGCACCGGCGGTGGCGACGGCACGGGAGGAGAGAGCCCGGCCGATGGCGGCGCGAGCGGTGGCGGTGGCGCGAGCGGCGGGAGCGATGGGTCGGGCGGCGGTAGTGGTGGTGCGAGCGGCGGGAGCGACGGATCGGGCGGTGGTAGTGCCGGCGGCGGGGGTGCGAGCGGCGGCGGTGGTGCTGGTGGCTCCGGGGGCACCGGCGGCGTGTCGTTCGACTGCGACGTGAGCGATCCACTCTGCGCGGAGCTGGAGGTAGGCCTCATGCATCGCTACTCGTTCGACGGCACGGGCAGCGAGCTCTTGGATTCCGTCGGCGGGGAGGCGGGCACCATCGTCGGAACGGTGCTGGACGGCAGCGGCGGGCTCTTGCTCGGCGGCACGGGGCAGTACGTCGAGCTGCCGCCGGGCCTGGTGTCCGCGCTGCCGAATGCCACCTTCGAGGCGTGGTTCGTGTGGAATGGCGGCGAAGAATGGCAGCGCATCTTCGAGTTCGGCGGCGAGAATCTGCTCGGCGATCCCACCAATTACATTTACGCGACGCCGCTCGGCGGCGGCAGCGTGGTGGCCGAACGGGCGCTCGCCGCCGGCCTGCGCCATCCAACCGGTGGTGACCGCCAGCTCCGCACGACCGAGGTGACGCAAACGAACGTTTTGACGCACGTCGTCCTGATCGCCGACGATACGGCCAATCGTCTGGTGCTGTTCAAAAATGGGCAATTCGTGGCCGAGCGCGCTACCGACGTGGCGCTCTCGACGCTCGAAGACGATGCGAACCACCTAGGTCGCTCCGTGTTCGACGACGACCCCGATTTCAACGGGACGCTCATCGAATTCCGTCTGTACGGCGTCGTGCTGAGCGCGGAAGCCATCGAGAAGAGCTACGAGCTCGGCGCCGATGCCACCTTCGGCCCGTGAACGCGCGCGCTCATTCCTCTGCAAATACGAACACCGCGCCGGCTCGCGACAGATCCTCGTTCCAGAGGTCGCCATTGACGCCCACTGCGGAGCTATCGTCCGACGCTCCGACGGCGAGCACCGCGCCATCACTCGAGAGCGCCAGGTGGCGGCCGAAAAAGTCGTTCTCGTCGATGTCGGGCGGCTTGATGTACGCGGCTTGCACCCACGAGGTCGCTGTACGCTCGAAGCGGTAGGCCGCGCCGCTGTACTCGGCGTACTCGCTCGACGTTTGGTCGCCGTCGATCCCGGGCGCGGCGCCAGCCTCTCCACGAGCGCCCACCGAGAGCACGTCGCCCGAAAACGAGAGGGCCAGCGAGGCGCCGAAGGAGGCCGCTTGGACGTTGCTTGCCTTGATGTAGGTCCGCTCCGTAAAGCTGCCAGCGCTTCGTTCGAACACGTAGACGGCGCCGACTCCGGCGCTCGCAGTATGCTCGGGTTCTTGCTCTGCATCGACGCCAGCGCCCCAACCGCCCTCGTCGGGCGCCCCCACGGCGAGCATCGAACCATTCCCCGAGAGCGCGATCGCCTCGCCGAATTGGTCGCTCCTGTCGGCGTCGGAGGCCTTGATGTACGCAGCCTGCGCCCAGGTTCCGCCTTGCCGCGCGAAGGCGTATGCGGCCCCAGCATTGCTATCCAGCGGGTTCGGAGCGTCGCCCTGGTCGCCGTCGATGCCCGTGGCCAAGCTGTCCTCGTTGGGCGCGCCGACGACCAGCACGTTTCCGTCGTGGGAGAGGTCGAGCGCGGCGCCAAAACGGTCGCCACCTCCGGTGTTGGAGGCCTTGATGTACGCCTCCTGGGTGATGCCGCCGGTAGCGCGCGAAAAGACGTAGACCGCGCCGGAGTCCGAGGCTGCCTCGTCGACGTCTCCGTTCACGCCGGTGGCGCCGCCGTCTTCCCAAGGAGCACCCACGGCGAACGTGGTGCCATCGCCAGAAAGGGCCACTGCCTGGCCGAAGCGGTCCTGGGCGCTGACGGAGCTGGCCTTGACGTAGGCCTCCTCGTGCCACGCCTCGCCGCTGCGCGAAAAGACGTAGGCTGCGCCCGAGTCCGGCGCGAGGTCGTTCGCACCATCGCCGCCGATGCCAGTCGTCGCGCTCCCTTCCAAATAGGCGCCGACCAGGAGCACGCTGCCATCGGCAGACAAATCGAGGGCCTCTCCAAAGCGGTCGCCCATCCCCGTGTTCGAGGCCTTGATGTACGCCTGCTGGACCCAGCTCTCTCCCACGCGCACGAAGACGTAGACCGCGCCCGCAAAGGCATCCGAGTCGTCGTCCTGGTCGCCGCCGATGCCGAGCGCCGCGCTGTCTTCTCCGATAGCGCCCACTGCGAGCGTGCGTCCGTCCGCCGACAGCGCGACGGCAGATCCGAAGTTGTCGGCCTCGTCCGGGTTCGACGCCTTGAGGTAGTCGAGGCGCCCGAGGCGACGAAGATTGATCTCGTAGGGGGTCGCTGGCATGCCCGGTGCGAAGACGGAGAGCTCGCTTGGGATGAGCTCGTCCGGGCTCGTGCCCGGCGGTCGCCACGACTCGCCCGATCCGAGGAGCGTGCCGTCCCAATCCACCGTGACCCCCCCGGCGACCGTCGGCACCAGCGTGAGGCCGTTGGTCCAGAGGGGTACCGTCACCTCGAAGCTGCGCTCGAGCGGCCCGACCGGGGGGCTGATGCCGCCGAAGTTCGACGTCAGGTCGAGCAGGATCGGCTGACAGCCGTCCCCGAGATCCACGAACCCGTCTGGGCAGGCCCCCGCCCCGCCGCTGCCTTCGCCGCCGCTGCCTTCGGCGCCGCTGCCTCGCCCGCCCGTGTCCTCCCCGCCGCCGGTTCCGTCCCGTCCACCGCTGGCTCCGCCTGCCGACGTGCCGCCCGTCGTCTGACCACCCGTGGCCTGGCCGCCGCTGGCTCCGCCTACCGACGCGCTGCCGCCGCTGGCCACTCTGCCACCAGCGCCGTCCCCGGAGTCGCTCGCATCATCCCCCGCACCTCCGCCGGCGAGCTCGAGGCCGCTGCGACTGCCACAGGCCGTGAGCCAGAGCACCAGGCCCAGGCCGAACCTTTGGAGCAATGCACGTCGCCACGCCACGAGCATCCAGCCTAGCTCGCGGCCCTTCGACGACGCAATCGCCCGTCCGCCCGAGCACTCAAAGGGGGGACGGGCGATGGCCCTGCCTGCGTTCAGGCGAAACGGGCGCGCCACGCGGCGACCCGCGGATGCGCCGCCACGGCAGCTGCCAGCTGACCGAGCTTCGGGAAGTCGTCCAGTACGGTGACCGGCAGGTGGTCGATGACGCCGCTCGTGACCCAGCGGTGAACCATGAAGAGCTTGAGGTCGGCCACGCGAATGGTCTCGCCTCCCACGAAGGGGCCTTTGATCTGGGCCTCGATGTGCTGACCCCAGCGAGGCAAGGGTCCTTCAGCGAGCGCCCGGCGCGCCGCCTGCTTTTCTTCGGGCGTGCTGCCGACGCGAAGCGTTTGCCAAATCGTGGTGCGGATTTCTTCAGCCGATTCCATGACGGCGTCTTCGAGCGCGCGCTGCCAGGGGTCGCTGGCCTCGAGCCCATACTCGCGCGCGACGTAGCGCAGGATGGCGTTCGACTGCGCCAGCTCGCGATCCCCGACTTTCAGCACCGGCACCGCGCCGTACGGTGTCGTGGCCTTGCGCGCGGGCCAATCGGCGGACGGGATGCGGTCGTCGTGGAAGTCGACGCCTGCCAAGACCAGGGCCAGGCGGCACTCTTCGCCGCGGCTGGTCGGTACATCGAAATAGCTGAGAGAGATGCGTTCCATCGGGCTTTCCTAGAGTCGGAGTTCCCCCGAGTCACGCCCGCGCAGGCTGAATCCTGGGGGAGGCGAAAAGTGGGGGGACCAGATGGCTGCCTCTCGATTTCCCAGGGCAGGAGCGCACGCCGGGGCCGGCTGTGGGAACTCAAGAAGTCATGAGCTTACGAGCGAACACGTGGAGCGTCGTGGTGTGTGTGGGCTGGCTCGGCCTCACGGCAGGCTGCAGCAGCCGGACCGAGTCCGGGGTGGTCCGAAGTGGGCTACCGACGGAGACGCAGGTGAACGAGCTCACGCTGGAGCAAGCCACCGCCGTTTGCAATGCGGAGATCCGGGCGCAAAACGAGAAGGTGGCGGAGGGCGACGGCTGCCAGAGCTACGCATTCCAGCAGACTGCGATCGAGTACATCGATGGCCTGGCCGATCTCGATCAGCTGCGCGTCGCCTGCGGAGGGCACTACGAATCCTGCCTCTCGCTCTTGGATCCGGAGGGCGCCCTCCCGCCGGAAGAATGCGAGCTGCCTGAGCTTCCGCCCGCGGACTGCGCGGCGACGGTCGGCGAGCTGGAAGCCTGCTTGACCGACCAGATTGCCTTCACGACGCGCCCTTGGCCGAGCTGCGACGACGTGAGCGTCGAGACGCTGGAGGCCGGTGTCGATCGTCTCGAGGGCCGCGATCGCGTCACCACTCCTGCGTGCGCCACGTTTCAGGCGACGTGTCCGTCCGGGTTCCTGAGGTAAATCGGGTTTTTGAGGTAGATGGAGGGAAGGGCTGCACGCCTCGAAGCGGACCTTCCGCTCGAAGGGATCGGAGAACATGACGGGAAGTCGGTGGGCCGGAGGAAGTGGGCGGAGCGCGGCTCTGGCGCTGGCTTGCGCAATGGTGGCGGTCGCCTGCGGTGGATCCGAAGGCACGGACGCCTCCACGGACACGTCCACGGACGACGTGCCGACGGACGGCACGGGTGGTTCGAGCTCGGGCGACGACGGGCTCATCGAGGAGCTGCACGCGGCGCTCGGCAACTCGGCGGTGGCGCTCCAAGGGCCCAATGGGGCGGCCTTCTGGCCCGAGGCGGCCACCGACGAGCACGACGACTGGCTCGTCGAGGTGCTGGGCGCTTACGATGGAGCGCTCGACGACGGCGTCGCGTCCGGTCACTACCTCGTGACCCAGCCTACGGACGCGAGCGTCGACTTCGAGCTCGAAGCCGTATTGACGGCCGGCCCCTACCAAGCGGTCGTCGGGCCCAGCTGGCTCACCATTTTCCTGTCGCAAGCTGGGGCCTCCGGCTTTCGCGTCGACGTCACTTGCAGCGACGTCGAGGTCCAAGCGACGGACCGGGGGACCGCTGGCGTCGTCGTCGGACAGAACATCGGCGACACGACGACCGGGAGCCTCTTCTGCGTAGCGGCGGAGGGCAGCTCGTCCGAGCCGTTCTCACAACCCGCCACCTCCTTCGAAGTCGCAGCCGACGAAGAGGGCTCCGCCGTCATGGAGTACTTCCAGGTCAGCGTGATGGCCGGCACCATCGACGAAGCCGACACCGCCTCGGTCAAAGCGAAGGTGCACCTGGAGTTCACGGCATTGCCGTGATGGGGGCCGATTGGGGTCGTGCGCGTCCTCGGCCTCCTCGCGTTCGTCTCTTGCCTCGGAAAACAGCCGAAAGGCGTCGCCAGGCGACCAACACTCAGTGAAACGGGGACCGCGCTTCGGTCGGCGGCTCGCGAGTGAGACCTGCTACGCCACCCGCTTCTTCTTCGGCTTCCACGCCATCGCCAGCTGCCTCTGCTGGTGCGCACAGTCGCGAAGGTAGAGATTGATGAGTGTCTGATAGGGGATCTCGTTCTCGACGGCGAGCCCCTTGAAATAGGCGATCGTGGCTTCGTCGAGGCGGAGTGTGACCGCCTTGCGCAGGCGCTTCGCGTAAGGGTTCTTCTTGGCCGCTGAGAAGTCGTAGCTTTTTCTCATGTGATTCTTTCTCGGTACTGCGCTTGCTCGTTTCGCGTGGCTGGGCGTGCGGAGATGATGCGGATCACGTTCCCTGCTTTGCGATAGCAGTGGCAGACGACGAGCAGGCGCACCGATACGGCGCTCCCCAGAAGGATGAATCGATCTTCGTCGTCGGAATGGTCAGGGTCATCTCCGAGGAGTGCGTCGTCGTCGAAGAAGGCCGTGATGGCTTCTTCGAAGGAGATCTTGTGCTTCCGCTTGTTCGAGGAAGCTTTGCGATCATCCCATTCGAAGCGGAGAGTGTCATGTACAATGTACATACATTTTGAGGGCGTTAGCAGGGTGCTGAAAAAGCACCCTGCCAACCAAGGACGGCCGTGCCCGCGCGGATCGGTGGAATACGGAGGTGCGAAAGCCCCTCACCAAGAGGGGGTTCTTCGCACCGATCTCGCTCGCCTTGCCCGCGCGGAGAAGCACGCAGGGTGCTGAAAAGACTTTTTCAGCACCCTGTTACGGGTGTGCGGACGGGACCGCTCTTTGCACTCGTGCCCCTCGGCCGCTGGTCCCTGGCGTTGCGGCGCCGCGCTGCTTCGCTCCAGCGACAGTGCACGCCTGCCGGACGCGTCTTTTGTCCGCCCAGCCCCCTTCGCACCCCCCGTAAAGCCCCTCCGGCGGCCCGCATTTCCCGCACTTTCCTAGGCGCGCCTAGCTGCTACGTTCCGCCCCCCATGTCCGCGACGTCGTTCCCCAAGAACAAAATCAAGGTCCTCCTGCTCGAGAACATTCACGAGACGGCTCGCAAGCTGATTCGGACGGATGGCCTCGACCTCGAGGTGCTGCCGGGTGCGCTCGGTGAGGCCGAGCTGGCCGAGAAGATTCAGGATGTTCATCTGCTGGGCATTCGCAGCAAGACGAACGTGACCGAGAAGGTGCTGGAGAATGCGCCGCGCCTGCTCAGCATCGGCTGCTTCTGCATCGGGACGAACCAGGTCGACCTGGCGGCGGCGCACCGGCGCGCCATCCCCGTGTTCAATGCGCCGTTCTCCAATACGCGCAGCGTGGCCGAGCTCGTGATCTCGGACATCGTGGCGCTGTCGCGGCACATTCCCGACCAGGTGCAGGAGATGCACCAGGGCATTTGGAACAAGAGCGCAGCCGGCTGCTTCGAGGTGCGTGGCAAGACGCTCGGCATCATCGGCTACGGACGCATCGGGCGTCAGGTGGGCGTCTTGGCCGAGGCGATGGGCCTCAGCGTGATCTTCACGGACATCGAGGCGCAGCTGCCGATGGGCAACAACAAGTATGTGGAGCACTTGGACGAGCTGCTCGCCCAGTCGGACTTCGTGACGCTCCACGTGCCGGCGACGGCCGACACCAAGAATATGATGAACGAGGCCCGCATCGCCCAGATGAAGAAGGGCAGCTACCTCATCAACTTGGCGCGCGGGAACGTCGTGGACATTCCGGCCCTCGCGAAGGCCCTCGACTCGGGCCACCTCGCGGGCTCTGCCATCGACGTGTTCCCCAAGGAGCCCAAGGGCAACGGCCCCGGCTTCGAGTCGGAGCTCATCGGCAAGAAGAACACCATCCTGACCGCGCACGTCGGCGGCTCGACCGAAGAGGCGCAGGCCAACATCGGTCGTGAGGTGGGGGCGCGCCTGCTCGACTTCCTCAACTCGGGCGTCACGAGTGGCGCGGTGAACTTCCCGCAGATTGGCGCGCCGGTCAGCACCGGCAAGCACCGCATCTTGAACGTACACAAGAACGTGCCCGGAGTTCTGACGGCCATCAACGGCATCGTCAGCGTGGCGCATGCCAACGTGACCGCCCAGGTGCTCGCGACCGATCCCGAGATTGGCTACCTGGTCATGGACCTCGACAAGAACGTCTCCGACGAGGTCATGGAAAAAGTCAAAGCGCTCGATACCAGCATCCGTACGCGGATCTTGTACTGAAGCGGCCCTGAGCTCGGCTGCGCGCAGCTCCGCGCGCAGTAACGGCTGCATCGCCCGCGCGGCTCTTGTTTCCGCGACCTCGGCGCGCGAGATTGCGATCATGACTTTACGTTCTTGGCGGCTCGGGCTGGGGCTCGGGGCGCTCGGGGGTGCGGCGCTCTTGTCCTCGTGCGGGGGTGGCGGCCCGCCAGATGCAGGGGCGGGCGGCAGTGCGCCGGGCACGGGGGGAGGCTCGGCGGGCAGTGGCGGCTCGGTGTCGGTGGGAGGCGCCCCAGCGGCAGGTGGCGGCGCTGGCGCGGGAGGAGCGTGGGGCGGCTCGGCGGGCGGTCCGAGTAGCCCCGTGACGAGCGAGGCGTTCGAGGTGAGCGCACATCTGGCGAGTGACGAGCTGGACGGCGCGCCCACGACGGTCGGCATCGTGACCTGGGAGCTCGCGGGCGAAAGTCCGGAGCGGGCGCACCTCGAGTTCGGGCTCTCCACCGACTACGGCATGGTTGCGCCCGTCGACCTCGAGCAGCCAGATTTTCGTACCCTCTTGCTCGGGATGAAGCCGGAGCGCACCTACCACTTCCGGGTGGTGGCCGTGGTGGATGGCGCCACGTGGGTCAGCGAGGATCAGGTGCTCGAGACGGGTGCCGCTACCACGCTCGTGACCTTGGGCGACGTGACGGTGCACGACGCGGCGGGGCGGGAGCCTGGCTTCATTCTCAGCTCGTTTTGGCGCGGCGATGGCGACAAGATGGCCTTCATCGTCGACGCCGACGGCGAGGTCGTGTGGTGGTACGACACCGGGCTTTCAGGTGGAGTCGGCCAAGCCTCCATGTCTGCCGACGGGGCGAGCATGTGGATGGTGACGGCGAGTAACACGGCAGAGCCAGTCCTGCGCGTGAGCATGGATGGGCTCACGGAGCAGCGTTACGAGGACACGCGCGGCTCGCACGCCATCGCCCCGGTCGTGGACGACGTCATGGCTTACGTCGACTACGGAGAGGCCGACTGCGACAGCTTGTTCGAGATCGATAGCGCCGGTGTGGTGGAGGAGATCGTGGAGCTCAGCGATGCGGAGTACGTCGGCCTGCCCGACAACGGCGGGGACACGACGAACTGCCACGGCAACGCCGTAACCTACAACGAAGCACAGGACGTCTACGCGTTTTCGTCGTACGGCGAGGACGTCTTCATCGTGCCGCGCAGTGGCGGCCCGCCGACGAAGCTCAGCCAGATCGTCCCGGGAGGTAACGAGAGCTGGGGCGGCATCCAGCATGGCGCGCAGGTGCTGGCCGACACGATCTTGCTGTTTGCCAACCGGAGCTCGAACAATCGTTCGAGCTTCTTCGAGTACTCGGCCGCCACCGGCGACATCGTCGCGAGTCACGATCCCGGTATCTTCACGCCGAACTACGGAGATGTGCAGCGATTGCCGGGAGGCAACACTCTGGTCACGTTCTCCAATGCGGGCGTCGTGCACGAGATTACGCCGGGCGGCCAGCTCGTGTTCGAGCTCCGTTCCGCAGGCCAGCGCATGGGGTACGCCAGCTGGCGCTCGTCGCTCTACGGCCCGTCCGCCGAGACCCAAGCCAACTGACGGCCGAGGTGGACCACGGCCTGGCGGTCACGGCTTCGCCGCTCGGCCGACGACGCCTAGAAATGCGCCCCTCTGATGTTACGACGGTTGGGTGACTGCTGCCGACCGTCCCGCTCGCTTGCTCGACCTCAGCCACCTGTCGTCGGTGCTGTCCCTCGTCGCACTCGGCATCGCGACCCAGCTCGACACTCGGGCGCCCGTCTGGACGCTGATCGCCTTGGCGATCCTGGCGCTGGCCGTCATGACGTCGGTGCATCATGCGGAGGTCATCGCGGCGCGAGTGGGCCCGTCACTCGGCGCCATCGTGCTCGCGCTCGCGGTCACGGTGATCGAGGTGGGGCTCATCGTGTCCATGATGACGAACGACACGCCCGATTCGGCCGTCGTGGCGCGCGACACGGTGTTTGCAGCGGTCATCATCGTGACCAACGGCATCTTGGGCGTGTGCTTGCTGGTGGGGGGCCTGCGCGAGAAAGAAATGGGCTTTCATGCTGGTGGCACGAGCTCGCTCTTGGCGGTGCTCGCGGTGCTGTCTGGCCTCACCCTCGTGCTGCCGAACTTCACCACGACCACCAAGGGCCCCGCGTACAGCACCCCGCAGCTGATCTTCGCTTCGGTAGCCTCCATCGTGCTCTACGGCGGGCTGCTCTTTGCCCAGACCAAGACGCACAAGGACTACTTCGAAGGACCCACCGAGGGGGAATCCCCCGCGCATGGGCCCAAGGCGCCCACGCGGCGCGGCGCGTGGCTGGGCTTCTTGGGCCTGCTCTTCAGCTTGGCCGCGGTCATCGGTTTCGCCAAGACGCTCAGCCCTGCCATCGAAGCGGGCGTGACGTCCCTCGGAGCCCCGCGTTCGACGGTCGGCATCGTGATCGCTCTTCTGGTGCTCGCGCCAGAAACCTGGGCGGCGGTGTCGGCGGCACGCAGCAATCAGCTGCAAACGAGCCTCAACCTGGCGCTCGGCTCGGGCGCCGCCAGCATTGCCCTCACCATTCCCGTCGTAGGCGTGTTCGTGATCGCGACCGGGCGTCCGCTCGTGCTCGGGCTCGACCCCAAGAGCTTGGCGTTCTTGGTGCTCACGTTCCTCACGGCCGGGCTCACGCTCGGTCGTGGACGCAGCACTGCCCTACAGGGGTTGATTCACTTGGTGCTTTTGTGCGCGTTCCTGGTGCTGTCGTTCTTGCCCTGACCGGCTCAGACCAACGACCCCAAGCCATCCAGGCCACGGTAGGCCTCCTCGAGCCAACGCTCGGCGCGGCGACGTTCCATCGGCGACAGAGTCTGCTCGCCTTCGTTTGCGTGCACGGCGGCCCAAAAGCTCGTACCCAGGCGGTCAATCTTGTACATCGTCGCCGCGTCGAGGGCAGGCAGCAGCAGCGAGTGCGCGCCGCGTCCCAGCAGGTTCTGCATGATGGGCGACTCGTCCAGCTGGCTGAAGTCCGGCGATCGGCCCTGATTCTTCACCACCACGAAATCCACGGTGGAGCCAAACGTACCGCTGACGCGCTCGAGCTCGCTCACCGAGTCGAACCCGCCGTCGCTGACGTGCCAAAAGACGATGCGCACGCCACTGGCCCGCGCAAACGACACGACGTCACCTGAGTCCATCCAGCGTCGCAAGAGGCGAGCGCTCTGCGCGGGCAAATCCACGAGCACCCGGCGATCCGCCGCCAGCGCTCGATCCATGATCTGATCGGCACTCGCGAACGCCTCGAGATCTGCGGGCTGTGTGAACTCTGCGTAGTAGCGTAGGAGCGCACCGTGTGAGGTGTCCGCGTCCACGCCGACGAAGCGCAGGTCCTTGTCGATGAAATACTGCGCGAGAGTGCGCGCCAATACCGATTTCCCCACGCCGCCTTTTTCGCCACCGACCAAGTGCACTGTGCTCATGATGAGCCCCTTTCGACCGATTCGACGGAGCGGTCAAGACCGGGCGACGGTGTCGTGGTGCCGACGCGCTGACGACGCGCAACGGAAACCCGGATGGCTTGCGCTCGGCGTCGATCTGGGCCGTGGATGCGCCAGCGCGGCCGCCCGTCGACAGCGGCATTCGGACGAGCGTACCCTGAACCGCGTGTCCCCGCTCGGTCCTGGCAAGCATGCTACGAGCGTCGCCCGACCCGGCGACCTCGCTCCCGGCATCTTGATTGCCTCGCCGCCGCTGGCAGACCCGAACTTCGATCGCTCGGTCGTGCTCTTGGCCTCCCATGATGCAGACGGCGCTTTTGGTTGGGTCATCAACGGTCGTCACGTGATGACGGTGCGTGAGCTCTTGACTCGGGCCGACATTACTCCGCCCGGCGCCGACGTTCCCCTCCACATTGCTGGCGAAGTGCGCCTCGGCGGGCCCGTGTCTCAGGAGCAGGTTTGGCTCGTGTACCCTTCGCGCGAACAAGTCGACGGGGTGGACGGTCAGTTCGAGGTGGCACCCGGGGTGATGGCCACGGCGTCGCGCACGTTCCTGGAGAAGCTGGCCGAGGGTCACTCCGTGCCGAATTTGCTCGCGATCGCAGGCTACGCTGGCTGGGGTCCGGGTCAGCTCGAGGGCGAGATTCAATCGGGCGGGTGGTTGCCGGGGCCCAGCGTGGCGGAGCTCATCTTCGACACCCCGCGTGAGGATGCGTGGCAGCGCGCGTACGCCTCTCTCGGCACGACGCCGATGGCGTTCACCACGCGCACCATCGGTTCGGCGTGAGGGGTCCCACCCTGAACACCAGACCGCTCTCGGTCGCACTGCTCGGCGCCGTCCTTGGCCTTTGTGGTGCAGCCTTTTTTGGCGGGGGCGCGCCACCTGCCGCCCATGCGCAAGCCAGCCGTCCCCGCCTGCTCGCCGCGGCGCCGCCAGCTCGGACAGCCTGCCCCGCAGACATGGCGCGCGTCGGCTCCTTCTGCATCGATCGCTACGAAGCGTCCGTCGTGGACGCCAAGACGGGGCAGCCACTTTCGCCCTACTACCCTCCCGAGCCCAAGCTCTTGGCCTTCACCTACGACTTCTGGCGTGCCGAGCATCGCCACGTCGGCTCTGAGCGTGCCCGTGCGCTCCCGCTCCCGCCGCTACCCGAGGTGCAAAAGGGCGCCTTCAGCCCGCGCGCTGTCAGCGCCCCGGGCCGCTTGCCCCAAGGCTACATGACGTACCACTCGGCCAAGCGCGCGTGCGATAATGCCGGCAAGCGTTTGTGCAGCGAAGAGGAGTGGCTGCGCGCATGCCGCGGAAGCCGCGGCGAGAAGCATCCCTACGGCCCCAACTTCGAGCCGGGCCGCTGCAACGTCTTCCGCAACGTGCATCCTGCCTTCGAGCTGCACGGCAATTCGGCGCTCGGCCACCTGGATCCACGCCTGCACCTCGTCGTCGAAGACGGCAAGCGGCCGCTTTTGGAGCTCACCGGCGCCTTGGCCCAGTGCGTCTCGAGCACCTCGGATGGCCCCGTCTTCGACATGGTAGGCAATCTGGACGAATGGATCGACGACCCGAACGGCACGTTCGTGGGCGGCTTCTACGCGCGCGGTACGCGCGAAGGCTGCGACGCGAAGATCGAGAATCACGATCCGGCCTACGCCGACTATTCGCTCGGCACGCGCTGCTGCCTCTAGCAGGGGTGCTGAAAACGTCTCTTCACCACGCGCTGCTGCGTGCTTCTCCGCGCGGGCAAGGCCAGCGAGCGCACCTCCGCTGTCCCCTGCTCCGCGCGGGGCCGGTTTTTCTCGTCGGCAGGGTGCCTTTTCGGCACCCTGCGAGCAGAAAAGCGCGTGGCGAGGCTGCCCCGTCTGGTCAAGGGCAGCCGGTGCGCGCGAGCTTGGTGTCGCAGCCGGTGACGGCGACGGGCGCCGTTCCGTCGGGGCAGACTGCGGCGGCGGTCCACTCGATGGTGGCGCTGGCGGCGCTCGCGTCGAAGTAGGCGCACGTCAGGTCGGCCCCGGTGAACACGGTGTTGTACGACGAGGCGAAGTTCGCCCCGCGGAAGTCGGCGTTCTGCAGGGTGGCATTGGCGAACGACACGGTCTGGTTGCTCCCCGCGGCACCGATGAGTGCCCCCGTGAAAATGGCATTCGTGAGGTCCGCTCCCACGAAGGTGGCGCCTAGATAGCTGCTGATGGAAAGGTCAGCTCGCGTGAAGTTGGCGCCGACCAGCGAGGAGCCATTGAAATTGACGCCGTAGGGGGACGAGTCCGTGAAGTCTGCACCGTCGAGGGTGGCATTGCTCATGTTGGCGCTCCCCGCTGATGCTTCGACGAAGATGGCGCCCGTCATGGTGGCTCCAGTGAAGACCGTGCTCTGAAGTTGAGTCTTGAAGAAGATGGCGCCGGTCAGATTGGCGTCATCGAGTCGCGAGTCTTGTACCCAGCTGTTCGAGAAGTTCACGCCCGCTAGGTCCATGCCGGCCAGCCAGAGACCGTTCAGGTTGCTCTCCGACAGGTTCAGGTTCATGCACAAGGCGCCCGGCACGAGCGGGCAGGGTGACCCAGAATCGCCTTGGCCGCCGTCACCGTCTACGGGCGCGCCGTTGGTGAAGGTCACCGGCGCGGATCCGTCGCAGCTGAGCGTGTACGAACCGTCCCCATTGTCTGCCACCGAGCAGGTCTGGCCGTCTTCGCCGTCCTGTCCGTTCGAGCCGTTACTGCCGTTCGTCCCATTGGCCACCAGGACCGGACTGCTGCCGGGGCAGGCCAAGATGTAGCCGCCGGTGGCTGGCGTCACCGTGCACGCGCTGCCGTCCGCGCCGTCTTCGCCGTCCGCGCCGTCCGCGCCGTCCGCGCCGTTCAGGATGATGACCGGGTCACTTCCGGGGCAGGAGAGCACGTAGTCGTCCCCCGATGGCGTCACGGCGCACGGAATGGCGTCGATCCCGTCCTCGCCATCGGTCCCGTCGGCGCCGTTGGTGCCGTCTTCGCCGTCGGCGAACGTCACCTGTGTGGTCGGACAGTCGAGCGTGTAGGTGCCATCTCCGTTTTCGGTGACCGTGCACTCGGCGCCGTCCTTCCCGTCCTCGCCGTCGGTGATGGTCACCGGATCGCTGCCAGGACAGTCCAGCTCGTAGCTCCCGTCGAGGTTGTCGGTCACCACACACGGCATCGACCCACCCTCCGTCGACAGGACGACGGAGTCTGCGCCGGGACAAGTCAGCGCGAGCGTGCCGTCGAGGTTGTCGACCAGCGTGCAGGGAGCGCCGTCGGTGCCGTTGGTGCCGTTGGCGCCATTTTCCCCATCTTCGCCGTCCGCGCCATCTTCGCCGGCAGCGCCGTCTTCGCCGTCATGCAGCACGACCGGCTCCGAGCCTGGGCAAGTGAGCGTGTAGGAGGCGTCGCCATTGTCGGTCACCGAGCAGGACTCTCCGTCCGCGCCGTCTTCGCCATTCTCGACCACGACAGGCTCGGACCCTGGACAGTCGAGTACGAATTGTCCCGTCGCTTCTTCGCTCACCGAGCAGGCACGCTCGGAGTTGCTGCTGCGTACGACGACGGGCTCGCTGTCTTCGCAGTTCAGGACGACCGTGCCGTCTTCGGCAGAGGTCGCCGTGCAGGCGCCCGTCGTGGGGGCAGTTCCGCATGCAGTCAAAGCAAGAAGAAGGGGTGACGACAAGAAGAAGGGGAGCGGCGATTTCATAGCCGAGCACCGTAGCAGGTTCCGGCGCGCTCTCACGGAAGACTCACGAGTCCGCCGGCCTTTAGCGGAGCTCTGCTACATTGGCCTACTCCCACGGTGCCAGGCCTGGCAGCGCAATCTCTTACGCGCCGCATTTCTCCGCGCACGCAGGCCCCCTCTGGTCCGGCCCAGCTGGGCAGGATAAGCAGGCCCAGGAGAAATGTTCGAGATGAAGGCACTCCCCACGCTGCTCGCCCTCGCCGCGATCGTCACTGGCTTCGCTCGCCCAGCTTCGGCCCAGGTGGCGCCCGATGCCGGACGACACGCGGGCTACGAGTGGGATCACATGTTCCCGATCTGGGGCAAAAAGCTCGCCGCCAGGGGCATCACGTTTCCGAAGCCCTGGGGCGTGGGGCTCAACTACGCGTACGCCAATCAGCGCGTGAATATCACGGACATGGAGATCGCGGTGAACGACAGCGAGTGGGTGAACATCGACGACGTCATCGTTTTCGATGAGATCCGCTCGCAAGTGCATGCCACCAACTTGCGCGGCGACTTGTGGCTCTTCCCGTTTCTGAACGTGTACGTGATGGGCAACTACATCGTCGAATCGCAGACCGACACCAGCATTTCCGAGCCGTTTTCGTTCACTGCCGGGGCCACGCAACCCGGCGTCGGCGGCGGTTTCGGCACGACGCTCGCCATGGGCTTCTGGGGGTTCTTCGGCACGCTCGACATGAACTTCACCTGGAACAAGATGGAGAAGCTGGCGGATCCCGTCTCCACCATCCTGCTCACGCCACGCATCGGCAGGAACTTCGGCAAGGTCGGCCCCATCAACCTCACGTTGTGGGTCGGCGCCATGCGGCAACAGATCGGTTCGAGCACGCTCGGTTCGATCCGCTTGCGCGAAGCCATTCCGGAGCCGACGGACGAGTTCGTCGATCAGGTGCAGGATTGGTACGACACCCTCGGTCCCGTGCAGCAGGCGGCCTTCGAGCGCATCGTCGATGGCCTGCAAGAGGTCGATCCGACCATCCACTATCGAATGAACAAGCACTTGGCGAGCAAGTGGAACATGACCATCGGTACCGACATCGGCATCACGGACAACTTCTTCGTGCGCATGGAAGTCGGCTTCATCGAGCGCACGCAATTCATCGGTGGCATCAACTATCGCTTCGACGGCATGCCGGTGAAGGAAAAGAAGAAGAAGCCCCAGCCGGCTGCCATGAACTTCTCGCCGACCGCTTCGCCCAGCTTCAATTTCTGAGGCGCTGCAAGCGCGGCCTCGAAGGCAGCCTGCGAAGGCAGTGGGGGCTCGGCTCTGGTCGCGCCGGGGCAGAGGGCCACCGGGGACAGCGAGGCCCGGCGCCCCCTCCTGCTTCCAGAGCTGAGTTCGCTGACCGTGCCTGGCGCGGGCGTTCCGCTCCGGCTGTCCGCTGACCGGTTCCACCCGAGTGCAGGCGAGAAAAACTCACGAAACATTGGGTCCGCCGTGGCGTGGCGACCCGCGTCCGAGGCCTTCGACGCGGGGGCGTAGCAATGTTTCGGGTTCATCTCGACCGTACTGTGTCGAGTTTTGGCGCCGACATGGAGTTGCTCGTTCGTTTCTCGATTTCAATTTTACGGGGAGATTTCTGAAACCTGGGCTGCCGTACTTTGGTTGTCATGGACGTCTCTTCCGAAGCGAGCGATCTGGAACGTGCCCGGACTCGAGTCCTCTTCCTCTCCACGCTGGCCTTCACGCTGCTCTTCGCGGTGTGGCTCATGTTGGGCGTGCTGGCCGTGGCCATTCGCACCGAGCTCCAGCTGAGTGCGGTCCAGTTCTCGTGGCTCACGGCGAGCGCGGTACTCACGGGTTCGCTCTTGCGACTGCCGTTCGGTGTGCTGACGGACCGTTTCGGCGGTCGCACCATGATGACCGCCAGCCTGCTGATCGCCGCCGTGCCTTGCTACCTGATGAGCACGGTCGAGACCTTCGGCGGAGCGCTCGGTTGCGCGCTCGGGTACGGTCTGGCCGGCAACGCCTTCGCCGTGGGCGTCGCCTGGAATGCGGCCTGGTTCCCCCGGGAGCGTCAGGGACTCGCGCTCGGCACCTTTGGCGCCGGCAATGTCGGTGCGTCGGTGACGAAGCTCATTGGGCCAGCGCTCATGAGCCTGGTTCCCGCGGGTGGGCTGCTCGGCGGTCTGGTGCCCGGCGGGTGGCGCTTCGTCCCGGTCCTCTACTCGGTGCTGCTCGTGGCGATGGCCGTCTGGGTGTGGCTCGGTAGCCCACGGCCGGAACGCACGCCGGGGCGCGGCGTCAACGGACAGAGTCGGCCGCTCAGCTCGATGATGGAGCCCTTGCGTGATCTCCGTATCTGGCGCTTTGGGCTCTACTACGTACTGGTGTTCGGCGCGTACGTGGCGCTCAGCTTGTGGCTGCCGCAGCTCTACGTGGCCGCCTTCGGCCTCTCGCTGGGCCGCGCCGCCTTGCTCACGGCCTTCTTCGTCTTCCCGGCCAGTCTGCTGCGGCCCCTCGGCGGCTACCTCTCGGATCGGTTCGGCAGTCGCGGCGTCACCTATGCCGTGTTCGTCTCGATGCTCGCCTCGAGCATCGTGCTGTCGTTGCCCGCGCGCTCGCTCGGCCTCTGGGGCTTCTTCGCCTGCACGCTGTGGCTGGGAGCCAGCATGGGGATCGGCAAGGCTTCGGTCTACAAATACATTCCGCAGTACTACCCGGGAGACGTCGGCTTGGTGGGCGGCCTCGTGGGCACGCTCGGCGCCCTCGGTGGGTTCTTCCTGCCACTCGCATTCGGCTACCTCGAGCAAGCGACGGGCCGACTCGAGAGCTGCTTCCCCGCTCTCGGCGCACTCACAGCGCTCAGCCTCGTCTGGCTGCATGCGGTGGTGACCAGCACCCGGACCCGCAAGGGCGAGCTCGGGCCCGTGCCGGCGGAGTGAGCCTCCAGCGCCCGTCCCCGGCCGAGCGCTGAGAGCCCGCTCCCGGCGCTGCTCAAGAATACTCCGCTATTTCAATGGGTTGAGGCATCGCTGCGCCTTCCGTCAAACATAACGTTTGCATTATATAAAGATGGTGTTACATAGAGGGCGTGTCCAGCGCGCGCTCCCTCGATGTGACCTTGGCCGCCCTGGCCGACCCGACGCGGCGGGCCATCCTCGCTCGCCTGGCGCAAGGCGAGGCGACCGTCGGGGAGCTGGCTGAGCCGTTCTCGGTGTCGCAGCCTGCCATCTCGCGGCACATCAAGGTGCTGACGGATGCGGGCCTCGTCGTGCAGCGCATCGACGGCACCAAGCGACCCTGTCGACTCGCGGCCGGAGCACTGCACGAGCTCGATGCCTACTTGGACATGCTGCGTCAGGCGCTCGAACGAAACTACGAGCGCCTCGACGTCATTTTGGCTTTGCAGCAGGAACAACTCAAACGAAAGGACTGACCGTCATGACCAAGCTATCGCTCGAAACCGAAGGAGATCGTTTCGTCGTCGCCCGGCGCCGCTTCGCAGCGCCGCCGGAAGCGGTGTATCGCGCTCATCTCGATCCGGAGATCGTGAAAAAATGGGCGCTCGGGCCGGACGGGTGGACGATGCCCGTCTGCATCAACGAAGCCAAACCCGGCGGGAAGATTCGCTACGAATGGACCAATGGTGAGGGCGGCTTCTATTTGACGGGCGAGATCCTGGAGCTCGATCCACCTCGTCGCATCGTTCACGTCGAGCGCATGCATTTGCCTGACCCGACGCCCGATTGCCACGTCGTCACCACCTTCGAGGCCGACGGAAAGGGAACGCTGCTCACGATGCGCATGACACTGCCGACGGCGGAGGCGCGTCAGGCCATGCTGGCCACCGGGATGGAGCATGGCATGGAGGATTCGTACGCCCGCATGGAGACCGTTCTCACGGGGTGGAAGGCCGCGTCGTGAGCGAGGGGCAGTCGAGCTCCCAGGTCTCCCGTCCGAGCGTGCACGTCAGCATCGACGTGCCCGATCTGGAGGAAGGGCTCCGCTTCTACGCGAGTGTGTTCGGCTTCACGGAGAAAGCGCGGCCCTTCCCCACGATGGCCATCCTCGATGGAAACAACGTGAGCGTGTGCATGCACGCCAAAGCGGCGGGCACCAAGAGCTCCTCTCACGGCGCTGCCCTCCGCACCTACGAACGCCATTGGACGCCCGTGCATCTCGACTTTCACGTGACGGATTTCGACGCTGTGCTCGAGCGCGTACGGGCCGGCGGTGGCGCCATCGAGAACGAGTTTCGCAACCACGGACCGAAGCCAGTCGCCTTCTGTGGGGACCCGTTTGGAAACGGCTTTTGTGTGATAGGGGAATAGGCATCACGGGCGCAGGAGGGCTCGTTTTACCTTGCCATGAGCTCCCCCGGAGATGCCGCGCGCGGCAATCCCAGTCACGGCCGTTCTCGTCACGGCCATGCGCCTGGTGCGACGGCCGACGCCGCGCACCAGGCTGGCGGCCACGGTCACGGCGGCCACGGTCACGGCGGGCACGGTCACGGCGGGCACGCGCACAGCCCGGAGGCGGGAGGCCACGGTCACGGCGGGCACGGTCACGGCGGACATGCGCACGGGCGCCACGGGCACGCCCATGGCGCCGGGCAGGGTGCTGTCGGCGCGCTCACAGTCGCCTTGGTGCTGACGGGCAGCTTCCTCGTGCTCGAGGCGGTGGTGGGGTTCGTCAGCGGCAGCTTGGCGCTTCTGGCCGATGCGGGGCACATGCTGGCCGACGCGGCAGCTCTCGGCCTGGCGCTTTTGGCCCAGCGTTTTGCCGCCCGCCCGCGGACTACGCAGAGTACCTATGGCCTGCGCCGCGCCGAGGTCCTGGCCGCATTCGTGAACGGCATGACGCTCACGGCCGTCGCGGCACTCATCGCAAAAGAGGCAGTCGAGCGTTGGTTCGAGCCAGCGGCCATCGATGCCGTTCCCGTGCTGTGGACCGCCAGCGCGGGCTTGGTGGTCAATCTGCTGGTGGCGTTCGTGCTCTCGCGCGGCGACGGGATGAACGCCAACGTGCGGGCCGCTCTGGCGCACGTGCTCTCGGACGCGCTCGGTTCGCTGGCTGCGATCGTCTCGGCGATCTGTGTGCTGCGGTTCGATGCTCCGCGTGCAGATCCAATCGTCTCCATTCTGATCGCGGCGCTGATCGCGCGGACCAGCTATCGTTTGCTGCGCGAGACCGCCAGCATTCTGCTCGAGGGTGTGCCCAGGCACCTCGATGCTTCCGCCATCGAGCGCACGGTGGCAGAGACGCCGGGCGTGCTCGGCGTGCACGACCTGCACGTGTGGCAGATTTCGGACGATTTCGACGCGCTGTCGGTGCACATCGTGATCGAACGCGGACGTCACGGCACCGACATGTGCAAAGCTGTGGCTGCGCGTCTGGCAGAAGCGCACGGGCTGAGCCATGTGACCATCCAGCCCGAACCGGCACCCCCGGACGACCTGGTACAGGTACGCCGCAGCGAAGCCGGGGCGGTCCTCGGTCCCCCGCGTGCGCCTGACGAGGGCGCGTCTGGTCGCTGAAGGGCGCCTTGCCGACCTAGGGCGCCTTGCCGACCTACCTTGCCGTGGGCCGGAAGCTCTGGAATGGTGCCCGGCCTCATGATCGAGCGCTTGGCGCGCGCGCTCACGCGCTTGTCGGTTGACCGGCCATTCCTAGTGTCGGCCCTGTTCCTGGTGCTGTTCACGCTCGGTGCGCTGATGGCGCGCCGGCTCGAGCTTCGGCTCAACTACATGGAGCTTCTGCCCGAGAACGCCCCCGAGGTCGTCGACCTGAAGTGGGTCATGAAGAAGGCGGGCACCGAGGGCTATCTCGTCGTCGAAGTGGCAGGTGGCCAGCGGGAGGACCGGCTGGCGGTTGCGCCGGCTCTGGCGGCGGCCATCGAAAGCGTGCCGGAGGTGCGCTACGCCGAGTATCGCTACGACGTCCCGTTCTTCCGCCAGAACGTGGGCTCCTTCATCGAGATGGATGAGCTCGTGCGCATGCGCAAGGAGCTCGAAGAGAAGGTCAAGGCTGGCATCGAGGACAGCTTCGATCTCGGTTTGGACGACGAGCCGAAGCCGAAGGTCGACGGGGCCGCGGTCGATCGCGAAATCGAGAAGATCGAGGCCAAGATTCCGGCCGAGTTCGTCGAGGACGACGAGAAGAAGTACCTCTACATCTTGGCGAAGCCCGCCATGGCTTCGATGGGCATGAACGAGGTGAACCTCATGCTCGAGCACGTCGACCAGGCGGCCAAGGCAGCCATTTCGGCGTCGGGTAAGCCGCTCACGACCGCCTACGGTGGACCCGCCGTCTTCACCAAGGCCATCAACGACGGCATCACCAAGGACCTCGGCGTGATCTCGGCCGTCGCGCTGCTCGCGAGCGCAGGCCTCTTGATGCTGGCCACGCGTCGTCCGCTCGCCGCGCTCTTCGTTCTCTTGCCAATCGGTGGCGCCATCTCCTGTGCGCTCGGGCTGGCAGCCCTCACGATCGGGCACCTGAACATCATCTCGAGTCTGCTGGTCGCCATTCTGCTCGGCCTGGGCGTCGAGTTCGGCATCCATCTCATCCTGCGGACCAGTGAAGCGCGCACCACGCTTCCGCTGCGCGAGGCACTGCTCGAGGCGGTGCCCGAGACGATGGATGGAGCTTTCTCAGGGGCGGTCACGAACGCCGCGGCTTTTGGCGTGCTCTTGTTCGCCAGCTTCTCGGCCTACCGGCAGTTCGGCGGCATTGCGGCCGTCGGTGTGCTGATGTCGTGGCTCTTCACCTATGCGCTCTTGCCGGCGCTCATCGTGGCGACCGAGCGCTTCTTTCCGGAGTCGGTCATCCGCAAGCGCACCGAGAGCGCCAGTCGCTTCCTGCCGTCGCGTCGGGTGCTGTGGGTCGTCGTCGTTGCGCTGCCGCTGTGCGCTGCGTTCGGCGCCTGGTCGCTGCGTAAGGTGGAGCTCGAGCGCAGCTTCAATGCGCTGAACGGCGACAGCGTGCCGGATCCGGTCGGTGCGCGCGGCTCGGCGGCGATGAAGTCGACGCTCACGCCCGCATTCATCTGGGTCAAGGACCTGGCGGCGGCGCGCCGCGTGGAGCAGATCTTTGCCGACATCAAGGCCAAGGACCCGAACCCGCGCGGCTCGATCATCGACTCGACCGTGTCGCTCGCGCGGGTGATCCGCGACGACTGGGACGTGCGGCGCCAAGAGCTGTACGCGATCCGCAAGAGCCTTCGGCGCCTACCGGACGACCTGCGCGAGAAGCACAAGGCTCGTCTGGACGACTTCGAAATCGCCGCCGAGGCAGCGCCGCTCGGCTTGGAGAACCTGCCCGAGCAGCTGCGGCGCCGCTTTACGCCCATCGATGGCGAGGGAACATTCGTTCTCTTCATCCCGTCACGTTCGGTAGACGACGCGCGCGAGCTCGATGACTTCGTCGACAAGCTCGAGCTCGCCGTCGGTCGCGCCGAAAAAGAAGGCATCCAGACGCGCGTGATGAGCGAGAATCGCATCGCGGTGCACATCTTCCGCCAGGTGTTTGCCGACGCTCCGTTCATCGGCTGGTCGGCCACCCTGGTGGCCCTGGGTGTGCTCTATCTGCTGCTCCGCAGCGTGCGCGAGACGCTGGTGGTCTTCGCGCCGCTGGCCTTGGGCATGCTCACCATGGTGGCGCTCATGTACATGTTCGGCGTGAAGCTCAACTTCATCAACATGTGCGTCATCCCGAGCATCTTCACGATTGCCATCGACAACACGGTGCACCTCTACCACCGCTACGTGAAGGAAGGGCGCCGCGCGCTCCCGCTGATTTTGGCCAATACTGGCTTGGCGGTGCTCCTCGCCTCACTCGTGAACGCGTCGGGCTACGTGCCCATGTTGCTCGCGGACTTCTACGGCCTGAAGAGCCTGGGCTTCTTGGCGAGCTTCGGCATGCTGGGCATGGTGCTCGCCACAGTGGCCTGGTTCCCGGCGCTGCTCGCGCTGCTTCCCGAGGACTTCCTGCACGAGCCGCCCCCCGCGAGCAGCCGTCGTCTCCCGGACGCTCAGCCGCAGTCCTAGGGGCTTGCCCCTTGGCATTGGCCTGCCTTCGGTCAACATCGAGGGACGGCATGCACGACTCGCACAGGTTTCTGGAGGCGCTCTCCATCGTCCTCTGTACGGCGGCCGTGACGACGGTCGTGTTCGTGCGCCTCAAGCAGCCCGTCGTGCTGGGCTACATTCTGGCCGGCCTCTTGGTGGGTCCCCATTTACCGTTCCCGCTCGTGGCCGACGCCAATGTCGTGCACACGCTGTCGGAGCTGGGCGTCATCCTGCTCATGTTCTCGCTCGGGCTCGAGTTTCGCCTGGGCAAGCTCGCCGCCGTCGGACCGACGGCGGGCATCACGGCGCTCATCCAGTCCAGCATCATGATGTGGCTGGGTTATGCGGTCGCCCGTGGCTTCGGCTGGACCGTACGCGAGGGCTTGTTCACGGGCGCAGTCATCGCCATCTCCAGCACGACCATCATCGCCAAGGCATTCGAGGAGCAGGGCGTTGGCGGCAAGCTGCGCGATCTCGTCGTCGGCGTGCTGATCGTCGAGGACCTGATCGCCATTCTGCTCATGACCGTCCTGACGGCCATCTCGTCTGGCGACGAGGTGGGCCTGCGCACCTTTGCGGTCTCGGGCGGTCGGCTGGCAGCGTTTTTGATTGTCCTCGTCGGTGTCGGCCTCTTGATTGTGCCGCGCTTCGTGCGCTGGACCGTGCGCCTGGGCAGAACTGAAACGACGCTCGTCGCCTGCATAGGCGTTTGCTTCGCCATCTCTCTTTTGGCCCAACACTTCGGCTACTCGGTCGCCCTTGGGGCCTTCTTGGCGGGCTCATTGGTGAGCGAATCGGGCGAAGAGAAGGCCATCGAACATCTAGTGGCGCCCGTGCGCGACGTGTTCGCGGCCATCTTCTTCGTCTCGGTCGGCATGCTGATCGACCCCGAGCTCGTCGTGCGGCACTGGGCGCCGATCGTCACGCTGACCCTGGTCGTGATCTCCGGCAAGCTGGTGGGCGTTTTCCTGGGGGCGTTCTTGACCGGCAGTGGGGTACGCACCTCGGTGCAGGCGGGGATGAGCTTGGCCCAGATCGGGGAGTTCTCGTTCATCATCGCGGGCCTCGGCATTTCCCTGCGCGCGACGGGCCCCTTTCTCTATCCTGTGGCTGTTGCCGTCTCTGCCGCCACGACGCTCACGACACCGTGGCTCATTCGTGCCAGCGGACCACTCGCGGCGTTCTTCGATCGCAAGCTGCCGCCGCCATTGCAGACCTTCGCCGCCCTCTACGGCACGTGGATAGAGAGCCTCACTTCGGGCAGCTCGCGCACAGAGGCGACCTCGAGACTGCGTCGGGTGCTGCAGACGCTGCTCGTCGATCTGGGCCTCTTGTCGATTCTGGTGCTCGCCGCCACTGCTTTCGGCGAAAGCGCAGTGCGCTACGTGCAGCAGGAGTTCGAGCTGACTCGCACGGTCGCGCGCAGGATTCTGATTGTCCTGGCCGCCTGCGTTGGCTTGCCGTTCCTGGTGTTCGCCGTCCGCAACGCGAGCGAGCTTGGTGCACGCCTCGCGCGCTTGGCCTTGCCGGAAGGTGAAGGCGGACTGGATCTGGGCCGTGCGCCGCGCCGCGCGCTCGTCGTGGCCTTGCGCCTGACCATGGCGCTTTTGGTCGGCGTGCCGGCTGCAGCCCTCCTCCAGTCTTTGCTTCCGGTTTGGATCTCCGGTCTGGGCTTGGCGACGTTGCTGGTCGTCCTCGGCGTATCACTTTGGCAGAGCGCCAAGAATTTGGAGGGACACGTCAAAGCTGGGGCGCAGGTGGTGGTGGAAGCGTGGATGAACCAAGCACGCAAAGGCGCCGAGTCGTCGGAGCCGGACGTCTTTGCCGAAGTCCGGCGGCTCTTGCCAGGCATCGGAGAGCCTGTGCCAGTGGCGCTCGACGTGACCAGCTACGCAGCTGGGCGCACCCTGGCGCAGCTCAATCTGCGCGGGCGTACAGGGGCCTCCGTCATCGCGGTCGTGCACTCCACCGAAGGTGTGATCGTGCCCGAAGCGAATCAGACGCTGGAGGCGGGCGACGTGCTGGCGATCGTGGGGACCGCCGAAGCGGTGACTGCGGCGACGCGGCTGCTGCAGCGCGGCGAGCTGACGTAGCAGCGGTCTCACTCACACAAGACCGGGCTGTCTAAGCCAGAAATGCGAAAGGGGCGCTCCCTCGAGCGCCCCTTCCGAGTTCCCAATCGGTGCCGCGGCGTGCGATCAGCCCTTCTTGGCGTCGATGTTCAACCTGATCAGGACCTTGTCCTGGATCAGGTCGTCCGGCATGCCCGGATAGGTGACGCCGAAGTCTTTGCGATCGATGGCAAACTCAGCCTTCACACCGACGCTGTCGGCCGAAGTGGTGATGTTCGCCGGGAAGGTGATCGACTTCTTCTGGCCGTGGAGTGTGAGGTTCCCGGTCACGGTGTGCGTGGCGCCGCCTTCTCCGCCCGCCTTGATCGAAGTCGACTCGAACTCGGCCGTGGGGAACTTCTCGACATCCAGCAGATCTGGACTGGTCAGGTGCTTTTGAAACTTGGCAGGCTCGGTTTCGAGCGTCGCCATCTTGATCTCGACTTTGACGGAGCTCTTGGTGGGATCGCCATCCACGAGATTGATGGAGCCGGAGAAATCCTTGAGCTTGACGTCATGCTTCGCCGTGATCTTCGCGCCGGTGAACTCGAGGGAGGAGCCAGCCGGGGCAATTACGAAGGTGGTGGAGCTCGTCGGGGGGGGCGCTGCGGGCTGCGCTGGAGCGGCCTTGGCCGGTTCGACGGGTTCTGAAACGACCGCCTCGGTCTTGCCCTTCGCAGGGTCGTTGTCGCAGCCACTGAGGAGAGACAGCGCGAGCACGCTCGAAATCACAATTCGCTTCATGGTGGAGTCCTCTCTGCATCGGTCCAGCCGAATGCTCGCGCAGCATGGAGGCAGGAGCGGCTCAGTGCAACCGCCTGCTCTCCGCCGCGAGGGTCGAGTCCCCGTGCGCCCGGAAGCGATGCGGGTTCCGCGGAGCAGGTCGCTGACGGGTCTTTTCAGCACCCTGCGTGCTTCTGCGCGCTGTCGGCCGCCCGGTCGATCAGAAGCGCACGTAGAAGTCGAAATCGGGCACGAGCGTCCGCACTCCGCTCACCAAGGCTGGGCCCGGAATGAAGATGTTCCCGACGCCGAGGCCAGCGCGCAAGTTCCAGATGCCCCAGCTGAAGGTCACGCCGGGCTGAACGAGGAACGCATTTTGAGTGCCGCTCTCGACTTCCGCCTGGACGTTCACCGTCGTGTCGCCGTTGAGCTCTGCATCCGTCGAGAGCGCGAGCGGTTGAACGAACGGGGCGAGACGCGTCACCAGGTTCAGCGCGACGTGCTTGCCGAAGCGATATTCGGCCGTCACGGCTAGCTGAAAGTTGCTCTGTCCCAGCGCTCCACCCGCGCTCGCCTCGCTGGCCGTTTCCACGTCTCCGTGCAGCAGCGTCTGCACCCACGTGAGCTCCCCCGAGACCGTCCACCGCTCGCCGATGAGCCAGCTCCCCTGCCCGGTGATGGGGAAGATGGTGCCGCGAAACGCTCCGTCATCGATCGACGACGACTCGAGCCCGTGAACGTCTGCGTAATAGAAGCCGAGTCGCGCGCTGAGCGCGAAGCGCTCGGCGCGCACGAGCTGCACCTTCGTGTAGGCGTTGAGAATCGGGCCCTTTGCGATGGGCATGAGGATCCAGGGCAGCGTGTAGGTTCCGACCATCCAGCGATCGAGGATGCCGTACTCGAGCTTGAAGAGGCCGAGCCGCGCTTGGCGGCCCTGCAGCGTGAATGCGCTGAACTCCGTCTGCCGGTCCTCGAGGGTGTGGTCGGCTCGCGCGGTGCGGCTCAGAAACGCAGCGAGTGCCACGAGGATCCAGGCAAGATTGGCGACCTTGCGACGCGCGTTCATCACCACTCGATGACCCGATCTCCCTCTTCGAGGTCGTTGCAGGCGGCGCTGTCGGAACTCACGCAGAAGCGGCGGTCGAAGTCGCAGCAATGCAGACCATCTCGCGTGGCGAGGCCCACCGCCATTCTGCTGGGGACGAACGAGAACACCACGTCGCCGTTCGAGACGGGCACACGGACTTGCGTGTGCTGCTCGCGATCCACGCGGAAGTCGAAATCAGCTACGATCTCAGCATCAGGAAGGTCGAGCACGCCATCGACGCGAAAGAGAAAGTGCTCGAACTCGAGCTCTCTCAGCCGCAAGTTCCCGCCCAGATACACATCCATCGAGCCGTCGAACGTAACCAGGCTGCCGGGTGTTCGCGGTACGGTGCCACCGTGCGCGAAGACTTCTCCCGGGTCGATGAACTGGCAGCGATTGAAGTCGCCCCAAACGGTATCGAGGACGCCGTTTTCACGCACGCGCAGGGTGTAGGTCAAATGCCCGTTGTCTGGATCGACCTCCTCTCCAGCGCCGGGGCAGATCTTGTCGACCGTGGTGACGGCCGTCACTCGAAAGCGACCGGTTCCCTCGTCGCTGGCCACGTCCTTCACGACCTCGGCCACGTCCGTCAGGCTGTCGACCACGAAATCCAGGCGACCCAGACCGAGGATCGCGTCCAGCCGATCGACTGCCATGGTGGCGGCGCGCTCCATGTCGCCCCTCGTCACCCGTCCTTGCGGATTCTCGTAGACCGCTTCGAGGCTCGCCAGTTCATCGCCCTCGGGCAGGCTGAGGCGCGAGCAGCTCACGCAGGGCAGGGCCAGAACGATGGCCAAACCGACAAGGCGGCCGAGGAACGAACGCTCCCGTCGTGGCTCGTCGGGGCCGAGGGCGCTTTGCACGGTACGGCTCGTAGCGGCGCCGGGCTCACTCGGAAAGGGCCCCCGAGCCGTGCTCGACAGCTCCCCGGAAAAGCCGTTAGATGCCCTGCGATATGGGCGGAGTGCAGGGGGACGGGCAGACGGGTGGAGTGGAGACGACCTTGACGACCTTGGGCAGCCAGCAGCCACTGGTGGCGCTGGTCGAGCTCGTGCAGGGCGGCGTGGTGCGATCGTCCGTGCGGCTGGCTGGGGGAGAGCTCGTCGTGGGAGCTTCACCCGATTGCCAGCTCGTCGTCACGGACGATGCGGTGTCGCGGCGTCACCTGCGGCTGACGCTCGCACCCGAGGGCGTCTCGGTCGAAGACCTCGGCAGCCGCAACGGCACCTTCTATCTGGGGCAGCGCGTTGGCCAGCTGACGCTCAGCCTGGGCAGCCGGATCCAGCTCGGTAAGTCCGAGCTCCGTATCGTAGCGGACGTCGCCGACTTCGAGGGCACCCAGGGCCAAAGCCGAACGAGCTACGGAGGCCTCTTTGGTCGCGCGCCGAGCATGCAGCGCTTGTTCACGCTGCTCGGGCGCCTGGAAGGATCCTTGGCGACGGTGCTGATCGAGGGTGAATCGGGCACCGGCAAGGAGCTCGTCGCGCGCGCCATCCACGAGCACAGTCGGGTCAGAAGCGGCCCCTTCATCGCCATCAACTGCGGTGCGCTCGACCGTGCGCTCGTCAAAAGCGAGCTCTTCGGCCACAAGAAGGGCGCATTCACCGGCGCGATCAGCGACGCAGTGGGAGCCCTCGAAGCCGCCGATGGCGGGACGCTTTTTCTCGACGAAATCGGGGAGCTCGAGCTCGAGGTGCAGCCCGTGCTCTTGCGCGCACTGGAATCCGGAGAGTTTTCACGCGTGGGGGAGACGCGGACGCGCAAGAGCAACGTCCGTTTGCTCGCGGCGACGCACCAGAACCTCAAGGACGACGTGGCCGACGGCCGCTTCCGTGAGGACCTCTACTATCGGCTGAAGGTCGTGAGTCTGAAGCTGCCTCCGCTGCGAGCCCGGGCCGAGGACATTCCACTTCTGGCGCGCAAATTGGCAGAGCAGCGCGGCTACCCGCCCTTGCCAGACTCCGTCCTCGAACGCCTGCAGGCGCGCTCCTTTCCCGGCAACGTGCGCGAACTGCGGCATGCCATCGATGCCTGGGCCGCCATCGGCGAGCTGCCGGAGGCGGACGCTCCGAATCTGCCGATGCTCGACGAAGCACTGACGCAGCTGGTCGATCCGACCCGACCCTACGCAGAGCAAAAGGAGCTCGTCGTGGATGCGCTGACGCGCATCTATCTCAAGAAGTTGATCGAGAAGACGGGCGGAAACCGGTCCGAGGCGTCGCGCATCGCCGACTTGCAGCGCGGCTACTTGCGTCGCCTGCTCGAGAAGTACGGGCTCGTGGCTTCCACGGACCAGGGCGAGGGGTAGACGAAGGCGGCCTCAGAAGCTGGCCGAAAGGCGCAGAGACGCCCCGGACACGGCGAGCGTCACCTGCGACGGCCGCGCCGCATCCGGTAGCCACAGGAGCAAGGCACCGGTCACGCCACCAGCGAGAGCGATCGTTCCGCCCACGGTCGCCAGGTTTGCGAGCGTCTCGGCGTGCTGCGCGCGGGGCAGATCTTCGGGCCGACAGCTGGTGCCGACGCAATTCTCCTTCACCGCCGCCGCCTCGGCGATCGCGAGGGCGCCGGTGACCACGGTGAGCACGACTCCAGCTGCGCCGACGCCGAAGGCCACCACCGCTCCGCGCTGGTTCGGCGTTGCCCGTGCCCACAGACCCTTCGGAGCAGGCGACTCGAGCTCTGGTGGTGACGGCGCGCTCTCACCGCTTGCCGTCTGGGTCACCCGCCCGTCGACATCGAATGGGGGGGACGGTTCGGGCGCGTGGGCGTTCGGCTCCGCCGGAGCTGTGGTCAGGGCCGCGAGCTCGTGCTCGGCCTCGCTCTGCGCCCGCTGCCAGGCTTCTGGTGCCTGCGTCGGTAGGGCTTCACGGGTGATGCGTTCGAGCAGGCTCCGCGCCTCCGGTACGCGACCGAGTGAGGCCAAACAGCGCGCCGCATACAGCTGAAAGACGGGTGAGTGCATCAGCTCCTCGGCCCGCTCGAAGTGTCCGAGAGCGAGCTCGAACTCGAACTGCCCGTAGGCGAGCAAGCCGGCTCGCCCGAACTCGCGCGCCTGTTCAGCTGCGCTCGCGGGCGGAGATGCAGCCTCCGCGGAGGGATGGCCGTCGGTCGAGGCTTTGGCCGCTTCCGTCTGTCCGAACGCCGAAAGCGGCGCGCTCGCGAGTGCCAGCGCGAGGTAGAGCAGAGCATGCTTCACCGAGGATCGTCCCCCTTGAGGGGCAAGCCGAAGAGCGGATCAGTCGACGTCGTCGGCGTGCTCGGCTCTTCCGTGGGCGTCGGTTCGCCCTTCTGGGTGTTGGGACGGCGCGTGCTTTGCCCGGGCGTGAGTCGAGGAGCTGCGACGACGTCGGGACGACGACCGCCGAGCTTCTCGTTGGACTCCGACGCCAGGCTCGCTGGGCCTGCTGCTGACGGCGGCTCTGGACCAGGCGAGGAGGCGAGCGGCGCGTTCATCGCCGGTGTGGGTGCCGCCGCGCTGTCTGCCGTGTTGCCGGGGGGAGACGGCCGCTCGTCTCTGGCCTGCGTCCAGAACAAGAGGGCGATCAGGACGCTGGCCGCCGCCAGGAGACCCAGTGCGATGTGGCGACCGTGCTTAGAGCCGATCCCGCGTCGGTTTTGAGACCGGTTTGCTGGCGTCGTTTGGCTGCGAGCCGTGATGGGAGTCGGTCCGCTCCCGACGCTGAGTGGTTTGGTTTCGGTGACGCGCCCCTCCGACACGCCGGGGTCGCTCGAGCGCGTGGGGAAGGCGGGCGACGCTGAAGGCCGGCTTGGCGGCAGCTCGAACGGCGACAGCGCCCGACCGAGAGCTTCCGCGGCCTCCTCCGCCAGGAGCTCCACCGTGGGAATGCGCTGCTCGGGATCTTTGGCCAATGCTCGTGCGAAGAACGCATCGAGGTCGGGCGGTAGGCTTGGATCCAGCTCACTCGGCGGACGCGCCTGGCCCGTGCATACGAGGACGATGGTGTCGTGCTCGGTCACGCCGGAAAACGGCAGCTGGCCGGTCACCATGCGATAGAAAACGCCGGCGAGTGCCCAGACGTCGGTGCGCTGGTCGATCGCGCGTCCGCGGGCTTGCTCCGGGCTCATGTACGCTGGCGAGCCCCAGACTCCTCCTCCGGTCGTCAGCGTGCTCTCGCCGCCGAGCGGTCTTGCGATCCCGAAATCGACCACCTTGATGCGCTCTCCGTGTGGCAAGCGCTCGATGAAGAGATTGGCCGGCTTCACGTCGCGATGCACCAGCCCCGCTGCATGTGCGACGGCCAGTCCACGCGCCGCCTGATCCAGAAAGGAGAGTGCTTCGTCGAGCTCCAGGCGCGCGAGCCGTCCGAGGCGCAGCTCCAGGTCTTCACCTGCCAAGAACTCCATGGCGATGTAGGGGACACGTCGGTCGACCCCGCAGTCGTAGATGGTCACCACGTGCGGGCTCTTGAGCTTTGCCGCCGCACGCGCCTCTCGACGGAAGCGCTCGATGTGAGCCTCGTCGAGGCCGAGCTCGGGTCGCAAGAGTTTGATCGCCACGCGTGACTCGAGCTCGATGTGCTGAGCTTCCCAAACCGAGCCCATCCCGCCGCGCGCCAGGCAGCGATCGAGCCGATAACGTCCGGCAATCAGCTGTCCCGACTCTTCTGCCACCAAGGGAAACTCTAGCAGGGTGCTGCTCGGCGGCGCCCTCAAAAAACCGGGACGCTCGCGGTAGTGTCCGTCTTCGGCCCGCTGGTGCCGGTCGCCACCGCCGCGCCCTCAGCGGCGCCCTGGCTCAGAAGCGCGCCCGCGCATCCTTGCGGTAGGCGCCGGGCGTCGTTCCCGTCCGCTGCTTGAACACCGTCGTGAAGTGGCCCTGGCTCGAAAAGCCACAAGCCGACGCGACTTCCGCGATGGACATCGATTCATCGCGCAAGATGGTCATGGCTCGTTCGATGCGGCGGGACAGTACGTATTGGTGCGGCGACTGCTGGAAGGCCTGCTTGAACAAGCGCGAGAAGTGGTCCGGCGAGTAGCCGACCTCCTGGGCGAGCTCCACCAGAGTGAAGTTGGTGGCGATCTCCTGATCGACGAAACCCTTGATGTGGCTGCACTGCGTGGGCGACAAACTGGCCGGCTTGGACGCCGGTGTTCGCTCTTGCGAAGTGCCGTAGCGAGCCGACAGGTAGGACGCCAAAGCCAGAGATAGCGACTGCACGTACACGGCGCCCAAGTATTCGCGCGCACCCGCCTGGGCCTGCAGGCGATAGACGAGGTCCGTGATGTGCGTGTCGACCAAGCCGAATTCAGGCCCTCGCTCGGCATCGAGGCCCGGCAAGGCATCCGGACAGAGCGCCTGCAAGCAAGCGTCGGGGAGGTTCACCGAGGTGCAGGTCGAAGGCTTGCCGCGCCACTCCACCCGGACCAGCTGCGTACCGCGCGGCAAGAGGTCGATCATGCCCGAGCTGCGCACGAAGCGGTGCTCAGCTTCCGTCCGAGTGCGGGGCTCGACGTAGGTGATCGTCACCTCGGCCGGACCGCCGAGCCACACCAAGACGGCGTCGGAGACCGAAGACAAGCCCTCCACGCGTCCTGTTTCAGGGACGTGCCCGATGCGCAGCGGCAAACCCGGCCAGTCGGAGCCGGTGAGAGCGGCCCCATACTTGGTGGCCTGGCCATAGCTGGACGACAGCTCCTTCGACATGCGATCCCAGTGCGCGCCCCGCTTGCGCGCACTCGGCCATCCTCGGGAGTGGGGGGCATCCCGTCAATCGGGCGCCGGGAACCTGCAAGAGTTCGACGAAAATCCGAACGACGGGCCCGGCTCCAGGAGCTAGGCTGACGCGCCCTCTCACGAACTCCTCTCATCCCATGCCCACCACGATTCACACCTCGACATTGAAATTTTCTAGCTGCGTGGTTGCGGCGCTGCTGTTCGGTAGTCCCCTCGGCTGCGCGGAGGCGCCGGGGCCCGGCGGCAGCGGAGGCTCCCCGGCTGGGGGTGCAGCATCGGGAGGTGCCGTCGGGTCCGGTGGCGTCGTCGGGAGCGGCGGCGTCGTGGGGACCGGGGGCACTGCGAGCGGGGGGAGCTCGTCAGGCGGTGCACCCGGCACGGGCGGCGCGGCCAGCAGCGGCGGCGCGCCGGGCAGCGGTGGGCTCGACTCGGCCGGCGGCACGTCGAGCGGCGGGAGCGCATCGGGAGGCGCCGATGGCTCGGGAGGCGGGGATGGTTTTCAGCCGTGTCCGGCGGAGGGGCCGTGCAAAATCTTGCCGCTCGGCGACTCGATCACCGAGGGCATGGTCGGCAACGATCCGAACAACGTGGGCGGCTACCGCGTGCCCCTCTTCGAGATGGCCGTGGAAGGAGGCAAAGACATCACCTTCGTGGGCAGCAGGATGACCGGCAACCCGCCGGCCACCGTGGCCGGTCTGCCTTTCCCCAAGGGCCACGAGGGCGAGAGCGGCATCAAGATCCAGGACCTGGGAAACAAAACGTTCCTCTACGACGACGAGCCGAACATCGTCCTTTTGCACATCGGCACGAACGACCTCTTCCAGAACCAAGCGAGCGGCGCGCCCGATCGCCTCGAGGTGTTCGTCGACAAGATCCTGGCGGCGCTGGCGGAGACGGAGACCAAACCGGAAGGTCTTTTGGTGGTCGCGCAGCTGATTCCACTGCCGTCGCGGGCAGGCGACCTCACCACTTACAATGCCGCGGTCGCAGATCTGGTGGAAGAGAAGGCGGAGGCTGGCTTCCACATTCTCTTGGCAGACATGTTCACCGACTATCCCGAAGGCACCGTCGAGCTGCCGGATAGCATTCATCCGAACGCTGCTGGCTACGAGCGCATGGCCGGCGTTTGGTACGACGTGATTGAGCCGTATCTGCCGTGAGCGAGCACGGTGCGGCTCGCTACTTCACGACCACGTCTTCCTCGAGGGGATCGAGGAAGCGCACGTCGGTGACGCCGGTCTCGGCATCATAGGTGAGCGCCCATGGTTCGTCGTCGGCGCGGACGGAAGCGAGGTCGGTCACCCCGCGTGGCCAGAGCACACTCTCGAGCTCGTACGTATCGAGAGCCGTCGGCTGGTACGCGTAAGCCTCCCCGTCGTCGGCGTAGTAAAGCAGGAGCCCCGAGCCGTGCTCGCTCGAGTAGCTGATCGCCAGTGACCAGTCCTTTGGGGGGTCCAACTCGAGCGAAACGCCTTGGCCGAATGCGCCCTCCTCGATCGGGACGAAGTCTGCTGCACCGAGCGCGCTATCCAAGCGCAGCACGCCGTCCGTTGCACCCCGGCGGAAGGGGACGAGCTCGGTGAAGGGTGCCTCCCAGGTGATGGAGGTGACCTGCGCGTCCTCCGCGTCGGGATCGGCCGGACCGATGCGCACGATCCTGCTCGTGCTGTCGGCGGCGATCACGAAGGGGGAGCGTGGATCACCGGCGAGGAGGATGTGGGTCCAGCCGCCGCTGCCACCGCGTCGATCGCCGGCGAACTCTCCCCCCGGAAGCGGCGGGAGGCCCGAGTCCAAGAAGCCCGTCGCCGCGTCGTAGCCGCAGAGCCAAGTCACTCCTTTTAGATGGGGGGCGTACAGAAGATCCCACGTCGTGGGGACCTCGGAGTCTCCCTGGGCATCGGGCAACAGAGTATCGAGGTGGTGGGTCGACAGCGTGCCGGCCTCGGCCGAGTACACCCAGAAGGTGCTGTTGTCGGGAAGTGGATCGGGACCAACGCCCGGCCAGGTCACGACGAGCTGCCCGCCGAGCCGGAGGGTAATCGGATACTCGTCCGCGATACTCGGGGGAGGCTGGGCACGCCCACCCGACCCAGGGACGGCGATTTCCCCTCCGCTTCCGGGGGCACCGCCACTTGCGCCGCCGCTGCCGACTCCGCCGCTGCCGACTCCGCCGCTGGCCCCGCCGACCGCACCGGGCACTCCACCGCTCGCGAGCGCCGCGCTGCCCCCGCTGGCCTCCTGGTCGAACGACAGCCCGCCCAATCCGAGCATGTCGGCGCAGCCCAGGGTGCAGAGGGCCCCGACGAGGGCCAAACCCAGGCGTACGGTCACTGGGGCAGGGTAGCACGGGCTGGAGGCCGGGAGTTGCATGCGGCCCAGCTCATGCGAGAGCCGTGCCGCTGCCCCGTTCGCTGCCCGGTGCGGTTTTTCCGCGGTTTTTCACAGAGCGCGCGGGGGCGGCGCGTCCGGGCACGTCGCGGCGAAGCCAGGGCTGACCACCGCCGTGACCACCCAGGAATCGACGCCGCTTTCCGTTCCGCCCCGGTTGACCCCGGGACGGGGGTGGTTATCTTGCTCCACAGGTCGTTCGCCCCCAATCCGTGTAAGTAGCTGACAATAGACGGTTTTTTGCTGTTGTGTCGGCACGCGGCTCGGCCTATGCGGTCCAGCACCGGGGTTTCCCCGGGCGCTTCGCTGCTTGGGCCGTGCTGCCGGGGCAGGGGACCGCCCGCGGTGAATCCAGCGGACGACCGTCCGCAGACAAGAACCTACCCCGCACAGCTTCGGCTGCGCTCCTCACCTCAATTCGGGCCCAGCAAGCCCTCTCGGAGACCTCAGATGGGAAAGATCATCGGTATCGACCTCGGCACGACCAACAGCGTGGTCGCGGTCATGGAAGGCAAGGAAGCCAAGGTCATCGTCAACGAAGAAGGTTCGCGGACGACGCCGTCGGTCGTAGCTTGGGACGACAAAGGTGAGATCTTGGTGGGCCAGGTCGCCAAGCGGCAGGCCGTGACCAATCCGGAGAACACCATCTACTCCGCGAAGCGCTTCATCGGCCACCGCTTCGACGAAGTGACCTCCGAGCAGTCGCGTGTGCCCTACCATTTGGTCAAGGGCGGCAATGGCGATGCGTGGATCGAGGTGCGCGGCAAGGCGGTGGCTCCGCCTGAAGTCAGCGCGAAGGTGCTGCAGAAGCTGAAGAAGGCTGCAGAGGACTACCTCGGCGAGCAGGTGACCGCCGCCGTCATCACGGTGCCGGCATACTTCAACGACTCGCAGCGTCAGGCTACCAAGGACGCAGGCAAGATTGCCGGCCTCGACGTGAAGCGCATCATCAACGAGCCCACGGCTGCCGCGCTCGCTTATGGCCTCGACAAGAAAGAGAACGAAGTCATTGCCGTCTACGACTTCGGCGGTGGCACGTTCGACATCTCGATCCTCGAGGTAGGCGACAACGTCGTGCAGGTCATTTCGACCAACGGCGACACGCATCTCGGTGGCGACGACGTCGACTTGGCCGTGATGAAGTGGCTGAGTGACGAGTTCAAGAAGGACACGGGCATCGACGTCTCCAAGGACAAGATGGTGATCCAGCGTCTCAAGGACGCGGCCGAGCAAGCCAAGATCGAGCTCTCGAGCCGACAGGACACCGTCATCAATCTGCCGTTTTTGACCGCTGACGCCAGCGGTCCCAAGCATCTGCAGAAGACGCTGACGCGCGCCACGCTCGAACAGATGATTCGGCCGCTCATCGAACGCACGATCGAGCCCGTCAAGAAGGCGCTCGCGGACGCCAAGAAGAACCCTTCGGACATCGACGAGGTCGTGCTCGTCGGCGGTTCGACGCGCATCCCGCTCGTACAGGCGACGGTCCAGGAGTACTTCAAGAAAGAGCCGCACCGCGGCGTGAACCCGGATGAGGTCGTGGCCATCGGCGCGGCAGTCCAGGGCGGTGTGCTGGCTGGCGACGTGCAGGACGTGGTGCTGCTCGACGTGACGCCTCTGTCCCTCGGCGTGGAGACGCTGGGCGGCGTGATGACCGTGATGATTCCCAGGAACACCACCATCCCCACGCAGAAGAAAGAGACGTACTCGACGGCGGCCGACAGCCAGACGTCGGTGGAGATTCACGTCTTGCAAGGCGAACGCGCCCAGGCCGGTGCCAACCGTACGCTCGGCAAGTTCCACTTGGAGGGCATTACCCCCGCTCCGCGCGGCATGCCCAAGATCGAGGTCACCTTCGACATCGATGCCAACGGCATCCTGTCGGTGACGGCGAAGGACACGGCCACCGGCAAGGATCAGAAGATCACCATCACCGCCTCGAGCGGTCTCAGCGAAGACGACGTCAATCGCATGGTGAAGGATGCAGAGGCGCACGAGAGCGAGGACAAGCGTCGTCGTGAAGAGGTCGAGCGCCGGAACAAGCTCGACAATCTCTGCTACCAGCTCGATAAGCAGCTGAGCGAGAACAAGGAGAAGATCGGCGAGCCGGTGGCCTCCGAGCTCGCTGCCCTCATCAAAGAGGGTCGCGACGCCGTCGAGAAGCAGGACGACGCCCTGGTGACGTCCGTCACCGAGCGCTTGGAGAAGAAGGCGCACGAGCTGGCCGCCAAGCTCTACGAGTCGGCTCCGGCAGGTGCTCCCGGCGCCGAACCTCCCGCCGACGGCTCCTCTGGCTCGGGCAGCGGCAAGAAGGACGACGTCATCGATGCCGAGTTCGAGGAGTCGAACTGACGCCTCGAAACCAGCGAGAGAGCGAGGAGTCGAACTGACGCCTCGAAACCAGCGAAAGAGCGAGGAGCCGAAGGGCTTCCTCGCTCTTTCCGTTTGTCGCAGACCATACGCCGAGACCGCGTCGACGAATGTGTCCGAGCCCGATCGCGAATAGCGCCGCCACCCTCCACATGCCGTCCCCGCTTGGGGCGGCATAGCCCAAGACGCAGCCATGGCTGCCCTGTGCACTCGGCCCCGGCCGGCCGCCTTCGCCGCCGGCACCCGGGTCAGGCGGAGCGGGCGGATAAAGCGCGCACAACCCGGCTTCGTCGTCGGCGAGTAGAGTGCGGAACTCGGTGGCGTAGCCGGCGCTGGCCTCCGCCTGCATCGTCGCGCCGCTGACGGAGCTGTGCGCCAAGCCCAGGGCGTGCCCGAGCTCATGCGTCAGCACCGCCTGCGCGTCGATGTCGCCCTCACCTCGCTCGAAGCCGAACACGAATTCCTCGGCGTTGAGTGCGATCGTGGCACGGAACAAGGTCCCCGACGTCGTGCCGAATTCTACGATCGTACGGCCCGCGACGGTGGGTCCGTCACGCCACCCTTCTGTAGTCGCTTCGACGACGATCAGGTCGCGCTCTTGGTTCTCGGGCGGTGCGTCCTCGAGTACGAGCAGGATGCCGGGCTGCTCGCCGTCGCACGCGACGTCTTGCCAAGTGCCCACGGCCTGCGTCAACGCACGCTCGATGGCGTCGTCGCAGCCTTTGCTGCAGGCGATGGTGATCGTCCTGCCGAGCGGCCAAGCGAGAGCAGCGCCTTCTTCTGGACACCCGAGTTCATCGGCTCCGCACGTGTCATCGGGTGACACGCCGCACGTCGTGGCTCCGCAATAGCCGAGAGCACTTTCCGGGCGAATGAGCAAAAGAACGAAGCCGAGCGAAAGAAGGAGGTATTTCATGCCGTCGGTTTGGAGCTGGGGTTCAGGGCGTCAGGTCGCATGTCAATCGAGGAGCAAGGCGTCGAGCTGGCGGCGCACGTCAGCAGCGCGCTGACTCTGTCCGGCCGCGCTCAGGTAGGCAGCGAGCGCTTGCAGGGAGTTTACGTCGTTCGGGTGATGACCGAGCGATGCCTCGAGCACGCGGATCGCCTGATCTCGGGCACCGCTCCCTGCTAGCGCCACCGCGTAGACGTAGGCGAAGCGAGCGTCCGTCGGTGCGAGCATGGCTGCCTTCTTCAGGCTGTGCAACGCGGCCTCCGACTTCTGCGCGCGCACTTGCCAGAGGCCGAGCGCGTGATGCGCCGCCGCACTCTCGGGACTGCACGCGATTGCCTCGCGGATGGCGCGTTCAGACGCGGCTTCGTCGCCGCTGGCGCGCTCCAAGTCTGCTCGGTTGAGGTGCGCTTCCGCCAGACAAGGCTGGATGCGCAGCGCGACGTCGAGTGACGACCGCGCTCGCTCGAGCTGACCACGGGCGAGCTCGAACGCGCTTTTCTCGACCTGAGTCGACGCTTGCGAGGCGCTCACCTGGAAGCTCTCCTCCACCTCGACGAAGGCCCGTTCGAGCGCCGAGCGTTGGCCCGCCGGCAGCTCTCGAGCGGATACGTCTGCGAGTGCTTGGGCGGTGGCGATGCGAATCGCCCGCACGCGGTGGGACACCAAGGGCAAGAGGAGCATGGTGCGCTCCGCACGCGGCAGATCGCCGGCGCCGAGTACGGCCCCGTACACGACGAGGGCGTCCGCACTCGAAAGCGCTGCTTGGAGGACCCGCAGGTTCTTTTCGCCCGGGTAGCGACCAAGTCCGTCCAGCGCAGTCGCGCGCGCAATGGCAGGCGCACGGCCGTCCGACGCGAGCTCCCGGAGTGCGCGCGGCGCGTCCGGTGTGCCGGCTCGGTCCTTGGCGAGCGCTACGGCGAAGTGCGGTCTCTCGTGGGAGTGGGGGAACCATTCTGCGACCGTGTCGCGCGCCCAAACGGCCGACTTCTTCTCGTGGCAGCCATTGCAGGCGTTGGGCGTCCCGAACTCTACGCTGAGGTCGGGACGCGGAATGCGGATGGAGTGGTCGCGTCGCTCGTCGATCTGCATGAACGTCGTCGGCGGCATGTGGCAGTCGATGCAGCGCGGCGCCCGCGCTCCCTCGTGATGCGAATGTGCGCTGGTCTCGAAGCGGGCAGGTTCGTGGCAGGGTACGCAGAGCGCGTTCCCCTCCGCACGAGGCTTGCCCGAATGCGGATTGTGGCAGTCCGAGCAGCGAACGCCGGCTTCGTGCATGCGACTTTGCAAGAACGACCCCCACTCGTAGACCTCCCCTTCGACCTGTCCGTCTGCATGATACCGGCCGGGCCAGAGGAGCTCGGGCTCGAAGAAGTCTAGAAGCGGATCGCTGGCGATGAAGCCTTCTTTCAGGGGTGTCCGGCGGCTATGGCAGGGCGCGCATGCGGTCACTTCCACGCCGTCTTGGGGGCGTGGCACAGGGCTTCCCGTGCTGCTCGGTGCCCAGGGTACGGAGGCCTTCAGGGGCGCGGAGAAGCGAGCAACTGTGCCACCGACACGGGCGGTTCGGACATGCTCGGCCCCCGGGCCGTGGCAGGCTTCGCAGCCGACGGAGAGTTCGCCCCAACGCGTGTCGAAGCTGTCGACCTCGGCGTCGTAGCGGCGCTGGACCAACGTCGAGTGACAGTCGGCGCAGGTATGGTTCCAGTTCTGGGCACCTGACGTGAAGAAGAGCGTGTCGCCGGGAGGGATGCCGTCTGGTCCGTAGACATGGAGCCAGCGGTTTCCGCCTTCGTGCTCGCTGCGGCTGTCCCACACGACGCCTAGCGATTGGAGCTTGCCGCGCTCAGCCTCGACCACGTACTGCTCGAGGGGCCAGACTCCCGATACGTACACGATTGGCAAACTCTGGAGCTTCCCGTCGGCACCAGGCGCCGTCATGACAGGCGTGCCATCGTCTTTGACGGAGAACTTCGTCGTGCCCCCGAGTTTCGTGGTGAACTCGCTGTGGTCAAAGCGATTCTTGGCCATATCCCTGGTCGGCTTCGCGAGTGCGTGCGCGTGGTGAGAGCCTGCATAGAGCGCACTTTCTGCCTGGTGACAGGGCACGCAGGCCGTGGACCCAACGAACGCGTCGCGTCCCCGAGCCACAGCAGTAGCGTTCGAATCAGTGCGGGCCGTCGAAACGGGAAACGCCGACTTCGCAGTCTTCGGCTCGATCGGGCTCGACGTCGACTCCCCTTCGGTGCGCTGAAAGAAGATGGCCCCGAGCGCGGCCAAGGCCACCGGGAGGACGAGGAGCAGTCTGTTTTGCACGTGGGGAGCTCAATGATTCGCTGTGGAGACGTGACGGCGACGCTCCCGCCTGCGTGGGCGGGAGCGTCGTCGGATTTCAAGTGACTCTCATGGGAAGTAGGCGGGCGACACCTCTCTGAGCTTGCCGATCTCGGCCTCCAGCGTGGAGAGGACCGCCGCGTACGACGGGTCGGTGTACAAGTTGGTCGTCTCGAGCGGGTCGGCGACAAGGTCGTAGAGCTCGCGGGCCTGGAGGTTGGCGATCAACTTGAAGCGCTTGTCCTTGACCGCGTAGCGGCGATTGTTGGTCCCGTTCGACACTTCGGTGAAGGAGTGGGTGCGGCCATTCGTCGCAGCTTCGTCACTCAAGAGCGGCTTGACGCTGTAGCTGTTGTTGACGTGGCTCACATCCACTCCGGCGAGATCGAGAACGGACGCGTACACGTCGGTGGTGACGAACAGATCGTCCTCGCGGCCGCGGCGTGTCACCCCAGCACCCGCGATGATCAGGGGTACCCGAACACCGCCTTCGTACACGCCGCCCTTGGAAGAGCGGATCCCAGTCCCGGTGTCCTTCACAGCGACCGGAGTGCCGTTGTCGCCCACGAAGATCACCGTGGTCTTTTCCAAGTCCACTTCGGAGAGGAGCCGACCGATCTCGGTGTCCAGGCTCTGGATCAGTGCCTTGTAAACGGGAATCGTGGTGGCAATGGTGCCCGGCTCTGGATCGCCAGGAATTTCCACGGAGTGGAGCTCACGCGGGGGAACCTGGAACGGACTGCCACCGCCGATGATCGAATGCGGCGCGTTGTAGGACTGATAGACGAACCAGGGCTCATCGGGTTTCTCGGCTTCGTGCTGGTGAACGAAGTCGATGGCGTAATCGGTGAGAGCGGTCGTCGCGAAGGTCGTGGTCGCGACCTCAGGCCCGTTGATGTCCCAAGTCGTCCAGTTGAAGTAGTCGGTAATGCCGCCCCCAAAGATGCCGCGGAAAGTCGTGAGCCCGATATCGCGCGCATGTTGGAGGATGCCGGCGGCAGGCGCGTACGCCGTTCCCGGCAAGGGATCGATGCTCCCTCCTCCCAGGTGATACTTCCCGAAGAGCGCATGCTCGTACGTGGGACTGTCAGCCGTGAGGCGATCGAAGAGAGTGACGGTGGCGGTGGGGAGCACGTTGCCAACAGTCGTCACACCCGTGCGATGACCGTAGAGACCGCTGACGATGGTGCCCCGGGTCGGCGAGCACACGGGGCTAGCCCAAGCATTGTCGAACACGAGGCCGTTTTGGGCCAATGCCTCGAGGTTCGGAATCGGTACCGCGCCGCTGTCGCCCACGAGGTCGGGATACAGACTGGTCGATTCGGCACCCCAATCGTCGGCGATGATGAAGAGAATGTTGGGATGTTCGGGACCCGGATCGCTGCCGCCCGTCTCTTCCTCCCGAACGAACTGGATGGAGACAGACCGGGTGTCGGTGGTCTGCCCGTCCGAGACGGTGAGCGCGACGGTGAACGTGCCCGGGGTGTCGCTGGTCAGCTTCGCGTTCGGCGCAACCGGATTGTCGATGACTCCGCCGGTTGTCGACCAATAGTACGAAAGGGCCGAAGGAGCTCCATCGGGATCGCGCGCGGTACCGGTCAGCGTGACTTCGCCACCCACGAACACCTGTGTGGGCGTGGCGGTGAGCTCGTCGATGACCGGGGCCAGGTTGAAGGTGCCGTTGACGGACACGCTCCCGTTCTTCACTGCGCCCGAGCCGACCAGGTGGATCGCGACCGACGTGGTGCCGCCAGCGGTCACGTTGAAGGTGGCCGAGCCCCCGAAGGTCGTGCCGTCCTCGGCGGAGGCGGCCGAAAGCTCGATCGTGTAGCCATTTCCGGCTGGAATTCCGCCAATGGTGCCGCTGATGACGGGCGCGGCACCGACGTCGATGGTGCCAGTCTTGGTGAAGCCGTTGCCGGTGATTTCATAGTTGACCGAGAGCAAGGTGACCCCCGGGGCGACCTCCAGATTGAGCCCGACTGAGCCGATGTGTTCGGCATCGCTTTGGCCAGACGGGTCGAGCGCGCAACCAGAGACGAGAGCGCTTGCGCCGACCAGTAACGAGAGAACGAGTGGAAGCGTGGGCTTCGAGACGAGGCGGCGCGTGCCGTGAAGATGCTTCATGGACATTTGAACCTTTCGTGTTCATGGGGAGTCGTCCTCTTGGAACCCGACTCGGGTCCGCGAGGACGACTCGCTACAGTGAGCGGCGCGCATGGCTGGTCTCCGTTTTTTCGAGTGGAGGAAGCCCCGCTCCCGAGAGAACGGGAACGGCGGCTTCCCCGACGAGGGATCACGGTGCTGGGGAACCGACGAACACGTGGGCCTGTCGCTTCACGCCGGATGCGCTCAAAGTTCCCCCGAGCGAGGACGGGAACAGGAATCCCGTGGGTGCAGGAAGATACGGCTGCGCCCAGGAAAATAGCTGTCGTCCGTCACTGACGGGACCCTCCCACGGTGCTGGCGGGCCGGCCGTGACGGTGGGGGTGCTACTGGCTCCGAGCTGGATCCCAAAGAGTGCATAGCCCGAAGCGAAGGTCGCCTGCGGAGCCTGAGTGCTCGCGGGGAGCCCGAACGTGCTGCCCGAAGGCTGGCTCGTGGTCAGCACTTCGATGGCAATCGAGGGTCCGCGGAAGAAGAATGCTGCCGCCCCAGTCGTTGCGCTTGCCGCACTCGTCCAAATGAGGTTGCCTTGGGTTCCGACCCGGCCGTAGCTGAGATTGTGCTGTGCGGCCGCGAGCACCGTCGTCACGAAGCCATCGGGTGAGCCCACGATGGGTGCACTTCCGGTCGAGAGCAGGAACACGACCGCTACGTCGTCGGGCTCTACGCCCGAGGGCACCGGAAGCACGGTGGTCGTGACACCCGCGGTGCTTGCCGCCGCCGCCGTCGTCACCAAAGTCAGAGGCACCTCTTCGCCAGCGTCGGTTCCGCCTGTCCCCGCACCGCCTGTGCCGGTTTCGCCGTCGGGACTTGCTCCGCCCGAGCTGGTTTCGCCGCCCGAGCTGGTTTCGCCGCCCGAGCTGCTCGAGCCGGCTGTGCCACCCGAGCTGGTCTCGCCGCCCGATGAGGTGCCGCCGGATCCATGGGTGCCTGCGTCGACGAACGTCACGGTGCCTGCACGCGTCGCGGTCAGCTCGCCGTCGCTGACCGTGAGGGTCACGTCCACCGTGCCGGCCGTAGCGCTCGTGAAGTGAGCCGTCGGCGCGGTAGGGCTCTCGAGCTCACCGGCGCTGACACTCCACCAATATCCGAGCGGCGAAGGCGCGCCGTCCGCGTCGTGGGCCAGCGCGGTGAGCGTGACTTCGTTTCCCACCGCCAGAACGAGCGGAGCGACGCTGAAATCATCGATCACCGGTCCCACGTTGATGGTCGCGGCCACCGTCACGCTGCCATTTCCAGCCTTGGTGCTCGCCGTCAACCGAACTGTCACCGCGGTCGTCTCGCCCGCGATCACGTCGAACGTCGCCGTGCCGGAGAAGACGGCTCCTTGGTCGACCGACGTGGCCCGGAGCTCGAGCGTGTAGCCTTTTCCGGCCAAGATGCCGTCGATGGTGCCGCTCACCGTCGGTGCGTCGCTGACGTCGATGGTGCCGCTCTTCGTGAAGTGGGCGCCAGTGATCGTGTACTGCACCGCGTGCAGGGACACCCCGGTGGTTACTTCCAAATTCAGGCCGAGCGAGCCCTGCTGTTCGCTTTCCGAGGCTACCTCCCGGTCGCCGGCGCAGCCGCCCAAGGGCACGGCCGCGCCCAATAGCAGCCAGAAGACGAGTGGAATCGTAGCGGGCCTGGAGACGAGCCCGCACCTACCGCGAGGGTGCTTCATGAGTGATCGTAACTTTCGTGTTGGAAAGTCGCCCTCAGCGGCCCGATTTCGGAGCCGCTCCGGACGACTAGCTACAGCACGTGTCGATCATCACGGGGTGATAGTCGGAGACTCCCGGCGCGAATGCAAGCCATTTCGCGAGTTCATCATGGAGGAGTCCTCCTTCTTGTTTTGCGTCTGCTACGAGTGACTGCATGAAACCACTGCTCCTCATGGGGGCCCTGCACGGCTTTCTAGCCGTGGCACTCGGGGCTTTCGGCGCTCACGGTTTGCGTTCACGACTGGCGACGCTGCCCGATTTCACGCGGCGCCTCGAATGGTGGGAGACGGCGTCGCGCTATCATTTGGTGCATGCGCTCTTCATCATCGCGTGCGCGCTCGTGCTCGACCGGGTGCCGGGACGTTTGCCGATGCATGCCGCATGGACTGCATGTGCGGGCATCCTGCTATTTTCCGGCAGTCTCTATGCAATGACTCTCTCCGGCGTGCGCGTGCTCGGCGCGGTCACGCCACTCGGCGGGCTATTGTTTCTGGCGGCGTGGCTTCTTTTGGCGGTTGCTGCGGTTCGCGCCTGACCTCCGCTACCGGCGCCGACGAGGCCGTGCTTTGCTTGGTCAAGTGAGTCAGAAGCCGCTTCGAACCGTGCCCGGTCGCCTGAGGAGGACAGGTGCGACCCTGCTGCCCGCGGCCCTGCTGCCCGCGGCCCTGCTGCCCGCGGCCCTGCTGCCCGCGGCCCTGCTGAGCGTCAGCGCTTGCGGTGGGCTCATCGAGACGGATGCTCCGCCGACTGGCGCCACGGACTCGACCTCGGAGCCGACGGGCTCTGGAGGCGCGCTTCAGACGGCCTGCTCGCCGGCCCAATGGGACTGTTCGGGGCAAGCGGTGGATTGCAGCTACGTGACCGACTCCGTCGGCCAGCGTTGGCCGGTGATTTCGGTCACGGGTCGGTGCGAGTGCGACGCGTCGCGCCCCACTCAGCCCGGCGATTGCGCGGAGGGCGAGCTGCTCGTGTGCGGGAACCTTTCGGTACCCGACCAGTTCGGCGGAGAGCCGAGCGGGCTCGCCTTCGAGCCCGTTTCGTGCCGCTGCGTTCGGAACGCGGGCTACTATTGCGGCCATTGCATCCACACGGGCCTCTACGAAAGCGCGGACGCCGCTGGCGGCTGCGGCCTCGATTCCTCGGAAGGGGCGGAAAACAGCGCGGTGATGTGCGGCTGCGGCCCGTAGATTCCGCAGCAGCTGCGTGAGTCGCCTGCGCTCTCTTGGTAGGCTCGGCGGGGGAGCAGCGATGGTGGACTTCAAGCGTGGCATCTCGGCCAAGGACCTTCGACCCTTCTCCGTCGACGATCCGCTCGGCCAGAAGCAGCGAAGGCGCGTGAGCGTGAGCTCGAACGCGCTCCCTGCGAACCGGAGCACCGAACCGGCGAACTTCGGCACCGTCACGGTCAATCCGGAGCAGGCTCGGAAGTGGGGGCGCCTCGGTTGCCTACTCGTCATGGGCATTTGGACGCTCAGCATCGTGGCCGGGGCGGCCGCGTGGCTCCCTCGGTTCCTCGACGAGATCGCGCCAGCGATCAAGGCGCTCGTGACGCGCCTCGCGAGCGAGATCGAGCGCAGCCGTGAGAGCGCCCCCGGTGACGGTCCGGCGCCGCCAGCGGACGCCGATTCGCCCGAGCCCAGCCTCGCGCCGGCTCCACCCGCTACCCCGGCCACGCCGAATGCGCCGCCAGCGAGCGCCGTCCCGGACGCATCGGAACCAGCCACGACCGAGCTCACGCGTGTGTGCGAGAAGACCGTCGCTTGCTGCCTCGTGATCCAGGGCGAGCGAGCGCGCTCCATCTGTGAGAACTTCCGCCGCATGCCGACAGTCGAACCCTGTGAGGAGGCGTACAAGGTCTTCACCCAGGTGGGCCGCCAAATGGGGCGCTCCTGCGAGTAGGTTCTAGTCAGGCCGAGCGCTCTGTCTTGCCTATTCCAGCGGTCCGAGTGTCTTGCGCGCTCCACCCGCGCTACGGTCGACCCATGCGACAGCGCTTGTATCGGATGACCCCGACGACGTGGCCCACTCTTGGCGCTCTCGTCCTCGGCCTTCACCTCGCTTCCTGCAGCAAGAAACCAGCGAACGCTCCGGCGACCGACAGCGAAGCGGGAGAAGAGAAAGCCAGCAGTCTCGCAGTCGAACCGGAGGACACGACGCCCCTCGAGCCGGCAGCGGCTCCACCCGGCGTCTTCGTGCGTGCGCGCATCAAGAGCCCGGGGGCGCTTTTGTCGTCGCTCGGTCAAGCGGCTTCCTCACCCCTCGATCTGCGGCACCTCTTGCTCGAGGCCGAGGACAAAGCCGGGCGCGTAGTGGAAAGCATCATCGACGTCGACGGCTCGATCGAAGCCCTCGTCGCGCTGCACCCGGTGTCGGAGCAGGAGCCGATGATGGTTTGGTCCGTCAGCACGCGCGGCGTGCGTGCTGCGCTCCAAGGGCTCGACGCCGAAGGCGTCGACACCCGGCAAGGCCCTGAGGGAGTGCACTATTTCGACCTCTCGGGAGAAGACTGTGCGCTCGGTCGCTCCCTCGGCAAGAGTCCGGCGCGCATCGTGTGTGCTGATCGCGCCGAGAGCCTCGATTCGCTCTTGGCCTATGCGCTCCGCGGATTCCCGGCCGAGCCGCTCAGTGATTCGGAGGTTGCCATTCGTGCCGTCGCCGAGCCGATTCAGAAACAGTACGGCAAGCAGCTGCGCGGCTTGCGTTTGCTCGGCGGAGTCGCCGCCCGCCAGGTCCACCGGGATCACCCCCGCTTCGACGCGGCCGCGAGCGACGCGATCTTGGGTATCGTCGACGAGGTCATCGCCGTCGGAGAAGACGTGCAAAGCCTGAGCTTCGACCTTTGGGATCGGGATGGCGCGTTCGAGGCCGACTGGCGGCTGACGCTCGGCGGCAAGAGCTCTTGGCTCGTGAATACTTCGCGCGAGTGGGCGAAGGCGCAGGGGCCCGCGCCCGAGCTCATGAATCAGCTGCCGGCCGATGCCACGGTCGTCGGCTACTTCAGGCAACCGCCGAAGCGGCTCACGGAGCGTCTGGCCAAAGTGACGTCGGAGCTGGGTGCTGGCGCGCTCGAAGCCGAAGGGGTGAGTCGCGGGACTGCCGATCGACTGGCGCGCACGATTGGGCTGATTTTAGCTGCGGATCGCACCGTCGTGTACGCCTCCGGGCCGCTGGTCGCTGGGGCGGGCTCGCCTCGTCCAGCGTGGAGTCTGATCGGCCTCGATCAGGATCGCGCGCGGGTGCTCGAGATCATCGACGGTTTCTCGGCCGTGCTCTCCGACAAGCAGGTGGAAAAGCTGCTCGAGGCCGAGCACCGGCCGCAGCTGAAGCGCAAAGACATGAAGCTCGGGGCCGGCTTGACGGCCACCGTCTACGAGTGGCGTTTGCCCGAAAGTGCTCTGTCCGCACTGCGTGAAGGAACGGAAGAGCTGGCCGAGGAAGGGGTCGTGGGCGGAGTCGTGGGCGCCGATGCCAAAAGCCTCGCTCAACTCGAGCGGGGCTATCTAGCGGTGCTGTCTCGCGGTGGGACCTCGTGGATCGCCGTGGCCAGTGATCGAGAGGGCCTCGTCGATTCGTTCCGTAAGGTTCAAGCAGATGCGCCGCGGCTGGCTTCATCGGCGGAGTTCGCGGCTTTCAGCGCGCAGCCGGCGCTGTGGGGTAGCGCCGTGCGTTTGTCCGGTTTCGTCAATCAATTCGCACCCTTGTTGACGGCAGACACGCTGCAGACGGTGCAGAGCGCGCTGTCGGTCGCCCCTCATCGCGGCGCGGTTCCGGTCACGGCGTTTGCGTCCGTGACCGCTTCGGACACGACCGAGCTCCGCTGGCAGATGCGCGTCCCCGACGAGTTCCTGACCGACACCGCGGCGCTGATCGTGGCTCTTTCGGCCGAGGATGACGACGACGAGGACGACGACAGCCCCAGCTCGAAACGCTGAGAACTTGTCCGCCCACGCGGGCTCGGACTAGCTCTCGGGCGTGGCGTGGGCCCATCTTCACCGTAGGGCGGGCATTTGGTCGCGCATCGCCTGTTTCGTCGGGGCGCTCTTGCTGGTGGCGCCCCCGGCTCGGGCCTGGATCGAACAGGTCGTCAGTGGCCATGAGACTCGCGTCACGCTGGACCGGGATGGCTGGCTCGAGGCTCGCCATCAGCTGACGCTCACCCTGCGCGGCGGTCCGCTCAAGAGCCTGGAAATCGAGGGCGTGGGCGAGGACATCGAGCTGCTCTCGGATGCCAAAGTGACGCGGCTCAAGAACGCCAGCGGTCCGGGTATTCCTCTGCGACTGTCGCTCTCGGAAGGGGGGGCGCTGCGCATCGAGGTGCTCGGAGTGGATGGCTTGCGCAGCGGGACCTACCGCTTCGACTTCGGCTATCGGCTCGATGCTCACAAGAGGAAGCTGCTCGAGACGGGCGCGGATCGCGCCACGCTGACTTGGGTGGGGCCACGGCTGAGCGGCGGCGTCGACTCCGCCAAGGTCGTGATCTCCGTTCCCCACGCCGACCGCCCACCCGCGCTTCCTTCGCGTCCCGAACGGGCCGCGCGGGGCGTGCTCTTGGGCCAGGTCTTGGTCGGCTCGGCCGCCGACGAAATCGAACTCTTGCGGACACATGTGGCCGTCGGTGAACCCGCCGTGTGGCAGGTCGAGTTCGACCACGCCCTCGCGGGCCATCGCGCCGAAGATCCGCTGAAACCGCCGGCTCCGGGTCAGCCGAGCGGGGCCGCCCGTCGGCGCGGACCGAGCCTCCTCTTCGTCGGGATTGCGCTCGCGGTCGCGGCGCTCGTGCTGCTGCTCGTGGTGCAAAAAGAGCGCGCCGTGCGCACGCTGGCCCTCGGTACCGACGCGCGCGCGCGTCCTCTCGTCCCGGGTCCGGCCTGGCTTCGTGCTGCCCTGTCGGCCGCCTTGGCGGGCGGGTTCGTGGCGCTCGCGCTCTCGTATCGAGTCGGAGGGGCCATGGCCGCTGGCGTGGTGCTCGCCCTGCTCAATGTGCACTTCCCCCCGGTGCGGCGGAGCTCGCCGCGTGGACCTGGCACCTGGATCGCGCTCGACGCGGCTGCCCGTTTGCGTCCCCGTTGGTCCGCACTCGTTCGCGTCTTCGATCCCAGCACCTTGCTCGGCTTTGCCACTGCCCTCTCGCTCCTGGCGCTCGGCAGCGTGCTCGCGTACCTGCGGATGTCGCACGACAGCCTGCAAGCGCTCTTGTGCCTCGCGCTCGTGCTTCTGCTTTCACCCCTGTTTTTGACCGGCCGCCTCTCGGATTTTCCGCGTTCTCCCGCCGAACAGGCGTTGCCTTGGTTTCGCTTGCTCATGCAGACCAAGCTTGCCCATGTGCGTGCGCTCGAGCTCTGGGGACGAAAGACTGAGCGCGAGCAGGGCTTGGGGCAAGTCGACGAAGTCCGGATCCGGATCGTGCTGGAGTCTCCACCCCTGGGACTGCGCGCACTGGAAGTCGCCTTCGAGGAGGGGCCCGGAAGCTATGTGTCGCCGTGCCTCCTCTTGCGTGTCGTCGAGGACTCGCCCACGTGCGAACGCCTGCCCAAAGAGATTGCCTGGTCGCGCGGTCGCCGAAGTGAGGAGAAAACGGCCATTTTGCACCCGCTCGCACCGACCGGTGCTCAGCTTCTGCGTTTGCTCCGCAGCCTGCTCGCCCACCTGCGCAGCACCGACGCGTCGCGACCGGCCGCGTCGCGACGCGCGCCGGCGGACGTTCCCTCGAGGGCTCGCCTCGAGCCCGCGTCGCCTGCGGGCATCGTCTAGCAGGGTGCTGAAGAGAGCACGCTGCCGACGGGAAGATCCGTGCCCGTGAATGCGCGCGGCCTGTCATCGCTCTCCGCTCGGAGGAGCACACACCGTCACGGCGCTCGTGTGTCGTCGTTTGCCGCAGCGCGCGCCCAGTAGCTAGCCAGGTCTTCGGGCAGGGGTGCTTCCGCTCGGAAGCGGACCGCCTCGTCCCGACACTCCAGGAAGCTCGCGTGCAGTGCGTGGCGCGGCGCGAGCCCTGCCCCGGGGCCTCCGTAGAGGACGTCGCCGACCAGCGGCAAGCCGATGGCCGCCAGGTGCGCACGAATCTGGTGGCGATAGCCTCTGGCCAGGGTGACCTCGAGCAGGCTCTCGCCGCCGCGCACCTCGAGTCGGCGGAAGAGCGTCACGCGCGGTCCCGGTCGATCCAAGGCACGCACGCGGCGCGGATTCCGTGGATCGGGCTCGAGCGTTGCGTCCACCCGGCCTTCGGCGGGGGCCGTCCCGTGGGTGACGGCGAGGTAGCGTTTCTCGATTCGACCTGCGCGCATGGCCGCGCGCAGGAGATCGAATGCGGCTGGTGTGCGTGCTGCCAGCAAGAGTCCCGACGTGTACGTGTCCAGCCGGTGGACGAGGCCTGGCTCGCGCGGTCCGTAACCCACGTGCTCGAGCTCGGGGAAGAGAGCGACCAACTGCCCGGCGGCAGTGTCAGCCAGGCGCCCCGGGACGGCCATCGAGGGAACGCCAGCCGGCTTGTCGAAGACCACCACCTCGTCATTCACGAGGACCAGGCGCGATGGGTCGTGCTGGGCAGGCGTCGCCACGACCTCAGCTGCACTCGGGTCGAAGGCGACCACGTCACCGGCGGCGATGCGGTCGCCCTTGCTCGCACGACGGCCGTTGATGGTGACCCCGCCGGCCTGAAAGAGCAGGACCAGGGCCCGCCGACTCAGGCTCGGATGTGCCGCAGAAAGGAGGCGATCGACGCGTAAGCCGGCGTGCTCTCGCTTGGCAAAGAGCTCCGTTTGGGCCATCGGACGGCCGATCCCTAGAAGAGCACGCTGGCGCGCAGCCAGAAGTTGAAGCCGTGGGACGTGTCGACCCGGTAGCGTCGTCCGGGCGCATTGATGACCGCGCGGTAGTCGGCGTTGGGGAGACCGCTAGCAGCCCAAGAGGGTGTTCCTCCGGCGCTGGCGCTGGTGTTGATCTTACACGGACCCGCCTGTGCAATCGGCGTGAGAGGGGAAGGGCTGCAGGCTTGGTCGAACGTGATCAGGTGCCCTTGGACGATGCGCCAGGCGCCGCCCAAGTCGAACTTCACGTACGCTCCGGCCTGCCAGGTGAACCGCGTCGACAGCTTGTAGTCGCCGTGCTGCTGCACGTCGGTGATTCCCGTGAAGTTCACCCGACGTGAGTTCGGATCCACGACCGAGGGGTTGATCGGATCAGGGACACCGCTCGGCAGCACGTTCGCCTGGTATTCCGAGAAATTCGGGTACCGGAGGGACTCTGCCGTGCTCGACCCCAGCGCATCGAAGAGCTCCGAGTAGTCGCGGCCTTCGGACACGTAGGTTCCTTCCACGCGGAAGTCGATGCCGATGCGAGCGAACTTCTCCGGCTGCTCCCATGGCACGACCGCGATGCCGGCGACCACGGTGCCGCGGACCGGCGGATGGTTGACCAGAACGCCCAATAGATCCGTCGGACCGTAGTCACTGTTCGGAGTTTGAAACTCCACCAAACCTCTGATGCCGGTGTAGGGCTCGACGTATTTCAGGCGACGCGAGACGTAAGCGTGAGCCTCCAGGGCGTGGCGGCCTTTGCTGACGCCAGGCCCTCGCGGACCCGAGAAGTTGCCTTCGGGCTCGTCTGCCAGGTTGCCGCCGCCTTCGAGCGGCGCATCGAAGTCGGCACCGAGGGGGTCATTGTCGCCGTCGCGGTCGATGTCCGCCGGGTAGGCGCAGGCCTCTTGGCCAGCGGCTGGGTTGGCGTTGCAGGCGTGCATCGGCTCGGAGACGTTGAATCGTCCTTCGAGGCCGACGACCCAAGTCGGGAGGGCGGGGTTGCGAAACTGGCTCATCAAGCCGAGGTCCGCGCCCACGGCCAGATACTCGATGCCGCTGCGAGTCGGTGCATCGAAGGGCAGAGTAAACAAGGCTTCGCCGGGCAGCCCGTCGAGTGCACCGTCGCCGCTGGGAGCGTCTTCACGCAGGCCACGATTGTTCGCCAGAATGACGGGCAGCGCGACGTGCAAAGCCAGCTCGCGCATCACGCCCACTCGAATTTCCGGAATCAGGCGCTGCGTCGATTCGTAGTAGGTGGCGACCGGTAGTCCATCGCTCAGGTAGCCACCCGTGGTGAGCCCGGGCTCGGAAGAGGACGTCTCTCGGCTAATCCCGGCTTGGCGCTGCTCGTGATCGAACGACAGGCGTAGATCGACATCGAACGGATCGCCGGCGTCGAAGGCATCGGGCACCTCGAGTAGGTCGACTGCCGTGTCGCTCAGCACGATGGGTTCGGTGGGCTGCCTCGGTTCTTCGGCGTATGCCGACGGCACCTGGCACAGGCCGAGAACGCTCGCGCCAACGCCAAGTGGGAAGAGCGCGTGGCAGAGCGGCCTGAAACGACGTGCAAGAGAAGCCACGGAGCGTCTTCAAGCTACCGGCCCTCCGACTTTACTGTCAACCGCGCGTCGTGGAGCTTCCGGCGCGCGTTCGCGTGTGCGCACCGAACATGAGAAGCGCTCTAGTTGGACGGCGGTTTCGGTCGGCGTGCTGCCTCTGCGAGCGCGGCTGCGGCGCCTTCGTCGATGACCGGCTCGCCTTCGCCCACATGGAAGGGTGCGACCAGGGTGGGACGGGCCATTTCTACGTCCTCGCCCTCGCTGTCCTCGAACAGATCTTCGCTGAGGTCCTCGGCCGTGCCCTCCGCCGCCAATTCTACCCGTGCCTGCCCGAGTTCACGGCTGGTCTCCGCCAGACGATCGGCCACCACGCCCAAGAATTGCCACAGCAGTTTGACGGCTAGGGCATGTTCGTTTCGAAGTAGCTCGAAGAAGTCGCGCCGACGAATGACCATCAACTCGGCATGTCCGTTGGCACGCACCGACGCGGAGCGCGGCTGATTGCGCACGAGCGCCATTTCGCCGACGTGCGCGCCTTGCTCGAGGGTGGTGATGAGGGCATCTCCACGCAGCACGTCCACCTTGCCCTCGAGCACGATGAACAGTTCCTCACCCGTGTCGCCCTGCTCCATGACGAACTCGCCGTCCTCGTACTCGAGGACATCGGTGACTTGCAGTACACGCAAGAGCTCACGCTCGTTGAGTGGCCTGAAGAGTCGCATCTTGGCGAGCAGTTCCCGCTTGAGCTGCAGGCGGCGCGAACGATCGACGTCATGCTCGTCGGCCCCACCGATGCCGATCAGAATGCCTGTGATGTTGTCGGATCCGCCGAGTTCGTTGGCGGTTTCCACCATCGCTCGCACGCCTGCCTCGAGGTCCTTGCTCGAAATTTGATTCGAGAGGTGATCGAGATCGTCCTCGAAATACTGATAAAGGCCGTCGGAGCACAGCAAGAGTCGGTCGCCGGCGGCCAGGTCGAGCACGATGGTATCCGGCTCGACGTGCTCGTAGACGCCGACGGCTCGCGTGATGGCATTCTTCTGCGCGAGCTGCTCGACCTTCTCGCGCGGCATCTTCTTGCGCTTGATGAGCTCGTTGTAGACGTTGTGGTCTTCGGTCAACTGCTCGAGAATGCCGTCGCGCAGCAGGTAGAGCCGGCTGTCTCCGACGTAGATGATGAACGCCGTCTCCCCGGCGACGATGGTGGCGACCAGCGTCGTGCCCATGCCGCGCTTCTTTTCGTCGCTGCTCGCCTCCTGATACACGCGAGCGGAGGCCCGATTCACGGCGAACTCCAGCATGGCCGTGATGTCGCGCTTGCTGACTTTGTTGACGCCGGTAGCCCCAGCGACATAGTCGCGCAGCATCTCTGCGTCTTTTTTCACTTCCTCGTGGAACGTGCGCACGGCGAGCGCGCTCGCCACTTCGCCGGCGGCGTGCCCGCCCATGCCATCGCAAACGACGTACAGGCCCAGCGCTCGATCGACGAGGAAGTTGTCTTCGTTGTGTTCTCGCTTTCGCCCCACGTCTGTCAGCGCGGAAAAGGAGATCTCGGGACCCATTACCACCTAGGATACACAAGCGGCGCGCCGGGTGCAGCTGATCCTCGGCCTGCAGGGGGGCCTGCTCGCCACCAGGCGCCGAGGCGCCAGATTCAAAGCGCTAGCGCGCTTCGGCCCGACGGAAGCGGCCGGACCCGGGGGGGGCCGGTGGGGCCGGTCTTGGGCCGGCGAAGGGCTCTCAGCAGGGTGCTGAAAGGAACCTTCAGCACCCTGTCAGAGCTGGCCAAGATCCAGCAGACTTCGATATCCGTCGCTGGCCACGACGACATGGTCGAGGAGCGGGATCGAGAGCGTCGTACCCGCTTGGGACAGTGCTCGAGTGAAGGCAACGTCCTCGCGGCTCGGGGTCGGGTCTCCGCTGGGATGGTTGTGAACCAGCACGAAGGCCGCCGCAGCTTCCCGGACGACGGGCACGAGCACATCGCGCGGCAGCACCGCGCAACCGTGCAGTCCACCTCGCCCCACGAGCCAAGTCGACCGAAGGCGTGTGCGGGAGTCTAGACAAAGAACCCATATTTCCTCGTGTTCCAGGTGTCCGAGCCGCGGCCTGGCCCACGAGAACACTGCCTCAGCCGTGAGGGGCTGGCCGGCGAGGTCCGGCCTCTGGTGTCGTTCGGCTCGCCGTCCGAGCTCCACGGCTGCCAACAACCGAAGCGCGTCCCGTTCGCTCAGCTGGCACAGCTCGGACAGGCCGAGTGCACGGAACCGGGAGAGTTTCGGCAGCCCCCCACAAAGGGCGAGCAGGCGAGCCGACGAGTCCCAGGCTGCGCGGCTTCGTCCGCTCGGGTCCAGGACTACTGAGAGGAGCTCCTGGTCGGAGAGCGGGGCGGTGCCTTCGATGATGGCGCGCTCTCGGACGACCAGCGCCGGTTCGCGCGAGCGATGGGGTGCATTCTGCATCGCGTTTCGACGATGCAGGGTCCGTACCAAAGGCGTTTCGATGTCACGGGGGCGCGGTTCTCGCGCCTGGTGCGCCTGGTGCGCCGCTGGCGCGGACTACGGGTCGAGCGCCGCGTCTCCCGCCAGTCCGCGGAACTCCCGCGCGGCGTCGAGTACGGCGGCTTCGTTTCGGCCGTCGAAGGTGATGCGCGTTTTGTAGTGCGGATCGAACCAGCGCGGATAGGAGCCGACGTGAACCCCCGGATGGCGCGTGACGACGGCAGTCAGGTGCGGCATGAGCTCGACCTCATCGACGCGCGTGAGCACCTCGGTACCGAAAATCGGGCTCGGGCCGCAGAGATGGGTGCGGATGCCGATGAGCTTCGCACGAAAGAGCTCCGGAACGCCGGGCAACATCCAGACGTCGTCGATGACGATGGCTGGCCACCGCACGTCCTCCGAGCGAATGAGAGTCGCACCCTCCGGCACGCGAGCCATCAGACGATGCGCCGGTGTGAATCGTTCGCCGTAGACCCCAGCGAGCAGGGCGACCAGGTCCTCGCTTTCCACGACTTGTCGGCCCAAGGCACGCGCGACGCCGAGCACCGACACGTCGTCGTGAGTCGGACCGACCCCACCGCTCGTGAAGACGATATCTGCGAGGGAGCTGAGTCGCTGAACTTCTGCGGCAATTCCCTCGACTTCATCGGGAACGATCGAGACCGTGCGCAAGGTGACCCCAATTGCTCGCAGAGTCTGGGCCAGCGGTGCCACGTTCTGATCGACGATCTGGCCACTGAGCAGCTCATCGCCGATGACGAGGGCGCACGCGCTCTCGATGATGCGACGACCGTCGTTCGAGCTCACGGATCGTCGAGCTCCTCGGTCTCGGGCGTGCCGTCCTCACCGACTGCGAGCAAGAGCTCGACCTTGGCCTCGGCTTCGTCCAGTTTCTTCTGGGAAGCGCGCGCCAAGAGCACTCCTTCTTCGAAGCGCACGATGGATTCCTCGAGGCTCAACTGCCCGCTCTCGAGCTCCAGGACGATGGTCGACAGCCGACTCATCGCCTGCTCGAACGGCAGCTCCACTGCCTCCGTGCTCGCGGTAGGCTCGGTGCTGGCCGAGTCTTTGCTCTTCTTGGTCGCCACTTCGGTCAGCGTGGCTTTTGCTCGACCGCGCCGCAAGCCCACGTCGGCGCACCGGGTTCTCGGCAGTCCAGGAAGTGCTCTGGACCTTCCTGAGCTTCACGTGTGACCACGGCTCCGACGAACCCGTCGGGCGCCGGCGCGAGCGAGACGGGGGCGGCGCGAGTCCTGAGCGCCAGGTATCCCTGGCTGGTGGTGGTGGCCATGACGGACCGCTTTCCTCGTGGCACGAACGACGTCCCGCTGCCGACGGCGCGACACACCGGGTCCGGATCGAGACGGAGCGTGAAGCTCAACGGGTGCTCGGGACCAAGGCCCAGGTCACCCAGCGCGATGCAGAGGAATCGCCGGACGTAGTCATCGGCTTCCTCCTCGTAGAGACGTTGGGACACACCGAGCGCCAGCTGCTTTCCGGCTGGGCTTGCGTGCGCGAGCCCCTCGGCAGCGACGAGACGGGTGGCCGCGGGACTCGCGAGAAAGAGGGTCTCGAACTCCGGTGCGGTCAGGCCCGGGCCGGCTGCGGGTCGGAGACGGCGCGCCAAGCAGGCCAGCGTCTGCCGGTCTTCTGCGCTGGCGTCGTGGGAGAAGCGCTCGAAGATACGGAAGGTACTGGCGCTCGGGGGCAGCGTGCAGGCCGCGTGCCCCTGCTCGCTCATTGCGCTCGCGGCGCGCTGATTCGAGGCCGCTGCGCGCACTTCCGGACGGGCGTCCTCGGAGAGGCGCTCCGCGGCACCGCTGACCGTCACGGCCAAAAACCAGGCCGCCGCAGAGCGTTCCACCGCGCTCTGACTTTCGAGTGCAGCCTCGGCGCGTGCTCGCCATTCCGGATCGTCGTTCGGCGGGTATTGCGCGGCTCGACCTCGCAGCGCCCAGGTGAGGTTCTTGGTCGCGAGCTCGGTCCACTCTCGTTCGCTCGGTGAGAGGCCCGTCGGGCAGTCTGCGAGCTCGGAGAGCAATGCGGCGCCGACGGCGGGTGTCCAGTCACGCACTCTGCGGAGCTCGCGCTGGGCCTTCCGGCACTGATCGGCCCGCCTCGAAGCGCTGGGCGCTCGATTCTCCTCGATGAACCGGAGCCGCTCGACGCGCGCCGCAGGTTCGAGCCAGGGAAGTGCGTGCGCGAGCAGCTCGGCATGGGGAGGATGGGCGATGAGCGCGTCCTGTGCGAGCTCGGCGAGCTCGGGATCCGTCGCGTCGGGGCCGCTGGCAAGCAGGACGAGCGCGCGGATGCTGTCTGGCTCCTTCGAATGAGCGAGCGCCTGCGCCGCGGTGGCGCGCGCGAGCCGGCGCAGGTCCGCAAGCTCGCCCGTCGACGGTGTCCGCAGGTGTCTGAGCAGCGCGCGGCGCGCCTCGTCGTTCGTCGTCATGCGGGCGAGTGCGCGAATCGCTTGCAGCAAGGTGCGCGCGTCACCCACGACCCCCGGGGACAGCGAGAGCTCCGCGAGCTCCAGGGGTGCGGCGGCTCGCCGGGACTGCTGGAGCGCCCGGATCGTGCTTCCGGCCCGCTCACTCGGCAGCGGGCCCGACAGCGCATCGGGGCTCGGTCGCCGCTCGTCGCCGGCGCCAGCGGCCAGCGGCGGAGAATGACCGAACGACACCAGGGCAGTCGCGGTGGTCACGACCGCGATCCGCGCCCAATGCTCACGGTCTCTGCGCTTCGGCACGTGGTGAGACTAGCAGGCTCTCCGGGGCTTCTCTTGCCTGCGCCGGTCGATAGTGCAATTGAACGTGCCCAAATGGACGCTATCCGAGTTCGCGGGGGGCGGCAGCTTTCCGGCACCATCACCGTGGGCGGCGCGAAGAACGCGGCCCTGCCCATCCTCTGCGCTACTCTGCTCTCGGACGGTCCGAGTCGGCTGCGCAACGTCCCCGGACTGCGGGACATCATGACCACCGGTGCGCTGCTGGACGTGCTCGGCCGCAAGACCGATCTGGCCATTCCCGAGGTGCGCGTCGGCCCGAGCAGCGGGGCGCTGTGGGAGGCTCCCTACGACCTCGTCCGCCAGATGCGCGCGAGCATTCTCGTGCTCGGTCCGCTCGTGGCACGTCATGGTCGTGCTCGCGTGTCGTTGCCGGGCGGCTGTGCCATCGGCGCGCGCCCGGTGGACCAACATCTGAAGGGCCTCGAGGCGCTCGGCGCGACCATTCGCGTCGAGCATGGCTACATCGAAGCCGAAGCGAAGCGCCTCCAGGGGGCCGAAATCGTGTTCGACATGCCCACCGTTACCGGCACGGAGAACATCATGATGGCTTGCGCGCTCGCCAAGGGGAGAAGCACGCTGGTCAACTGCGCTCGCGAGCCGGAGGTCGAGGAACTCGGGCGCGTACTGAACAAGATGGGCGCCAAGGTCGACGGAGCCGGAACGGCCGTCATCCACATCACGGGCGCGGCGGAACTCGCGCCGTTCGATCATGCGATCGTATCCGATCGAATCGAAGCGGGGACGTTTCTGGCTGCCGTGGGCGCGATCGGTGGCGATGTCTTGCTCGAGCACGCACCGCTCGAAGATTTGGAGCCCGTCATCGTGAAGTTGCGCAAGGCCGGGCTCACCATCGAGCGCGAGGGCGATGCCGTGCGCGTGGCCCGTCTCGGTCCACTCAAAGCCGTCGACGTGACCACGGCTCCGCATCCGGGCTTCCCGACGGACATGCAGGCGCAGTTCATGTGCATGATGGCAGTCTCACAGGGACACTCGGTCATCACCGAGACCATCTTCGAGAATCGCTTCATGCACGTGCCCGAGCTGATCCGCATGGGCGCGCAGATCGACGTGCGCAACAACACCGCGTTCGTGCAGGGCGTGCCCAAGCTGTCTGGCGCCAGCGTGATGGCCACGGATTTGCGGGCAAGTGCTTCGCTCGTCATCGCCGGCCTCGTAGCGGAAGGCGAAACGGTCGTGCGTCGCGTGTATCATCTGGATCGCGGCTACGAGTCGATCGAAAAGAAGCTAGGCGGCGTGGGCGCGGACATCGAGCGCATCAGCCTGGAGGGGCCATGAGCTCGGAGACCACCCGTCCGCTCACCTTGGCCATTCCCAAGGGGCGCGTCTCACAGAAGCTCGCGCCACTGCTCGATCGCGCTGGCATTCCGACGGGCAGCTTGCTCGCCGAGGATCGGCGTCTCGTCCGCCAGAGCGACGATGGCAGCGTGCGCTTCCTCCTTCTCAAGCCCGACGATGTGCCGACCTACGTCGAGTATGGCGTCGCCGACCTCGGTCTGAGTGGACGCGATGTCCTCTTGGAGCGTCGCTACGATCTCTACCAGCTCTTGGATCTGGGCGTGGGCGTGTGCCGGATGGTGGTGGCGGGACCAGAGGGCACGTCCAATTTGGCGCGCCCGCGCGTCGCCACCAAGTTTCCACGCATCGCCACTGAACACTTTGCGAAGAAGGGCATCCAGGCGGAGGTCATCTACGTCGGTGGCTCGGTGGAGCTTGCGCCTTTGGTCGGCTTGTCGGATGTGATCGTCGACATCGTCGAAAGCGGAGCCACTTTGCGCGAGAATCATCTCGAGGTGCTGGAGCACATCGCCGATATCTCGACCGTTTTGGTGGCCAATCGCAGCCTGTACAAGCTCCGGCATCAGCTGGTGGCCCCACTCATTGCTCGTCTCGAGGCCGCACTGACCGAGCCCTGAGCAAGCCGAGGGGGTTCCTCGCACCGAGGTCGTTCGGCGCGTCCGCGCGGAGAAGCACGCGGCAGGGTGCGGGTTCTGCGTGAGGCTCGCTGCTAGGAGCCGGTCTCAAAACCGACGCGGTCAGGAAGAACGCCCGCCAGCTCTGGCGAGGCGGGTCGTTTTTCCCCGTGTTTTGGTCAGCTCTGTTCGCCGTTCCTGGTTGCTCGTTGGCCAAGCTCGAGGTTTCGAGATCGGCTCTAGCAGGGTGCTGAAAAAGCACCCTGCCAACCAAGGACGGCCGTGCCCGCGCGGATCGGTGGAATACGGAGGTGCGAAACCCCCTCACAAAGAGGGGGTTCTTCGCACCGAGCTCGCTCGCCTTGCCCGCGCGGAGAAGCACGCAGGGTGCTGAAAAGACCTTTTCAGCACCCTGCAAGGTCTGCACCGGCCAGGTGGAAAAGGGGTGCTCCGCCAATGCGGAGTTGCGATACCGCGGATCGGCGCTCACTTCTTCACCGAGCCAGTCCGGCTTGGTGAACACGTCGTCCTCGGACTCGAGCTCGACTTCGGCGACGACCAGCCCCGCGTTGTCGCCGGCGAAGACGTCGACCTCGAGCACGTGCCGTCCATGCGGGACCAGGTAGCGCGTCTTCTCGATGACGCCCGACCGGGACAGCGCCAGCATCTCTTCGGCGTCGGTGGTTGGGATCTCGTACTCGAACTCGGCGCGCGCCAGGCCCGAAGTGGGACCTTTGACCGTGAGCCACGCCTGATGGCCGCTCGTGCGCACCCGCACGGACACGGGGCCGCCGCGACTCAGGTAACCCTGAAGCAGGCGCGTGCCCTGGGCTGGGCGCGGCCAAGCTGCAGCCACTAGGAACTTGCGTTCGATCTCGGTCGCCATGGCGCCATTATCGGCGAAGCTGTCGCGCTTGTCCCGTCCGTCGGCGTGGCGCCACGCGGCGCGTCGCGGCGCGTCAGTCGGTCGTTTCGCAGGATCGCCTCGACCCACGGTGGCCGCGGAACTGGCACGAGATTCGCTCTCTCTCTGGTCGACGCGGACACGGTCATGTTCGCGCATCGAGAAAGGAACGTGAGATGGATCAGGCAAAGATGAAGGTCATTTACGTCATCACCGGCAAGGGGAACCGCAAGTTCTGGAACAAGGTGGGAGTTGCGTTCGTCAACCACGACGGCTCTCTGAACTGCAAGCTCGACTCGTTGCCGGTGGACGGCGAGCTGCACATTCGCGACTACGTCGCACGGGAGGATCGCGGCGAAGGTCGTGAGGCCACACTCCTGGCAGGCTGAGCGGAAGGGGCGGGAAATGAGTCACGAGCCGACGTTTCCCCGACAGGAGGTCCCCCCACCGGGGGACCTCCTGTCTTCCCCGCTTGCGAGGCCCATTCAGCCCTCGCAAGCGCGCGCGAGCTCTACTTCGGTCTGGCTGCTGCCCGCGCTGAAGTTGGCTGGATTTTGCTGTGTCCTCACCTGCATTGCCTGGCTCGGTGAGCATTCGCGCATCGCGACGATCTACGGGCCCGAGCTGCCGACCGGCATCCAGGCGGAGTCTGCCCCGCCGCGCTCTCCGGAACCTCCATCCAGGGCGCCTGCTGACTCAGCACGGGCGACGCCAGCGTCGTCCCCATCGTCACCCCCAGCTGCCCCGCCGCCTTGCACACCGGGAGTCACTTCCACTGCCCCGTCGGCCGCACCCTCGTCGCTCTTGCCGGACGGACGTTTGGTCTTGAACGAAGCCACCGCGCAGGAGCTCGATCGCCTACCCGGCATCGGCAAGAAGCGCGCAGAAGACATCGTGGCGCTGCGGACGCGGCTGGGACGCTTCAAGCGACTGCAAGAGCTCCTTCGGATCCGCGGCATCGGTCCGCGCAGCTTGGCGAGCCTCGGGGAACATCTCGTCGTGGATCGCCCGCCCGCTACAAGCGACGATTCGCCGGCAGAGCTCGTACGAGCGCCTTCCGCTGCAGCGCCCCGAGCGAGCGGTAGCGGTGGGCAAGCTGCCTCCCAGGCGAAGTGATTCGGCGCTATGCTCCGCGCATGAAACGGCCGGAAGGGCGGGCGTGGACGAGCGCGAAGGCGGGTGCGCCCGGCGTGCGGCGTCGCGACTTACTGGCCGGTGCCGGCCTGGCGCTCGCCGGATTGGCCAAACCCGCGCTGGGCGCTCCCACCGCGGGCACATCGCCGCCGCCGGTCGACCTCGTGGCTCGACCGCCTGTCGGATTCGTGCCGCTCAGCATCCCGGGCGTCGTCGCGCGTGCCGAAGCGAAGGGCGACTTCGCCTCGATGATGCAGCCCAACCAGCTGTGGCCCAAGCCGGAAGTCGCGCGCCGGTTGCTCGAGCGCGCCCTGACGGATCTCACCGGCGCACCGAACGTGGTGGACGCCATGAGGCGCTTCGTCCATCCGAGCGAGCGGGTGGCCATCAAGGTCAATGGCATCGCCGGCCAGGTGGGGGCAACGATGGCGGTCAACTTCGAGCTCATTTTGCCCGTGGTCGAGGCCCTGATCGCGCTGGGCGTCCCACCCGCGCACATCACGGTCTACGAGCAGTACCCCACATACCTCATGGGCTGCCGCGTGAACGTCCGCAAGGATCGCCTACCCGAAGGCGTCGTCACTGGGACGCACAACAACCGCGACCACGTCATGCCGCGGATCGTCGTGTTCGAACGCGTTCAGACCCGCTACTGCCGTTTCTTGACGGAGTCTTCGGCACTCATCGACATGACGATGATGAAGGATCACTCGCTGTGTGGCTTTACCGGTGCGATGAAGAACGTCACCCACGGCAACATCGAGAACCCCGAGGATCATCACGCTCACCAGGCAAACCCTCAGATCGCGCTACTCTACAATCATCCGATCGTGATGAGTCGCGCGCGCCTCCACATCACGGACGCATTCAAGATCATCTACGACCGCGGTCCGCTCGACAAAGACCCGCGCATGCGGGTGCCGCACGGTGCGGTGTACGCATCGACCGACCCTGTCGCTCTGGATCGAGTGGGGTGGAAGGTCATCGACGACGAGCGGCTACGCCGTGGCGGCATGACCCTGGAGAAGGCGGGGCGTGAGCCGCGGTACATCCTGCGCGCCGCCGACCTGGGGGTGGGCATTGGCGACTTCAGCGACATTCGGCTGCGCAGCGTCGTGATTTGAGCGCGAGACGCCCGCCTTTGGCTCGCGGGTCGCACCAGCGTGGCGGCTGCGCGCGGGAAGGTGCAAGGTAGCCGAACGGTACCAACGTTCATGGCCATTCATCGGCTCTCTCACGCTCGTACGGTCTGGACGGCCGGGCTCGTGCTGGGGCTGTCACTTTCCTGCGCCCGGCCCCTCTGGGCCGAAGCAGCAAGGGAGCCGGGGGGCGGACCGTCGACGGCCGAGCAGCCGGAGGCAGGGGCCGTGAGTACAGCAAGAGTGGACGGCCCAGGGGGAGCAGCAGAAAACCCGGTGCCCGTGGAATCCGCCGCCCCGCCGGCAGGGTCCGACGCCAACGAGGCGGACCTGCCCGCTCGGGAGAGGTCTCCGGGCAGCGCGGCGGAAGCCGCAGCAGAGCAGGAGGCGGGTCGCCAGGCGGCCGAAGCCAAGCGGCGATGGCAGGAGGAGGTCATCGCCTTCGCGCGCGCGCGTGTGCGAGCCATGGCCGCTCGCGAGCAGGCGGCTGCGCGCGCGCGCGCCGCTGCACGAGCGCGCCCCGACGAGAAGCAGCAGCGTGCCGCACCGGAGCGCGCCCGCGCCGCGCCTCCACCGCCCTTGCCAGAGATTGTGGATCACCGCTCCGCGCTCGAGCGCCAGCTCGCCGCACGTTGGGGATGGGGTGCCGACAGGGACCGTCAGGTTCGCGTGCCTCTGCCCGACTGGCCCAACTGGCAGCGCGTCCGCCTCTTCGGCATCGAGCACCTGGCAGCGTTCCGCTACACCAAGCAGCACCACACGCTGACGGCCGTCTTCGCCGTCGAAACCAAAGCGCAGAGGCCCAGCAGTCTATCGTGCATGGCCGAGTTCGAGCGGCGTGGACTACCCGAGTTGAAGCGTCACAGCGTTCACATCCAGCCGATCGCCGAGAGCCTGAGCCGCTGGGACGAGCGCCCGGTCATGGTGCACAAGACGGAAGGCAAGGTGACGTTCCTTTTCTCTCGCTACGAGTTTTCGGCGGCGTGGACCGCGTATCCGGCCTACGACCATGGATGTCTCGTCTACGCCACGGTCGTGCTTTGGGACGGCGAGCCGGAGCTTGCACGTCGAGTTCTCGATCGCTTCGTCGCGGAAGGAGTGGGCCAGGTTCGTCCGCTGACCGACGTGCTACCGAGCCGGCAGCCAGAGGCGACTTCGCCTGCTCCGGCTCCCCCGCCGAAGCGCTCGCGGGTCGAGACAGCGCGCAGGAATCCCTGAAGGGAGCGGCTCTCCGCGCTCGGATCAGCGCGTGATGTGCACGTCACCGTAGACGGCGCCGACGATGAGCGTCGCCAAGTAGACGGTGAGGCTCACCACCCACACCGTGGTCAGCTTCGAAAGGCGTCGTTCTTGTCCAAAGTACCCGGCCAGGGGGAAGAGCACGAGTCCCAGGAGCGCCTCCTTCCAGCTCAGTGTCGCCAGGCGCAGGCACAGCAGCACGTGGGTTGTCACCCAAGTTGCGAACAGCAAGAGCAGGGCGACGTAGAGCAAAAGGCCCATCGCGACCCACCCTAACAAGGAACCCGCGAGCGGGCCCTCCCGTTTTGCACGCCGCGCCGGCGTCGTTCAGCGGCCAGCCCAAGCGCTCCTTTTGCCGCTTCGTGCACGGCGGGTGGATTTCGCTGTAGAGTGCCGTCCCCGTGGACAAGACCCTGCTCGTGACCCTCGCCGCCCTGGTGGGCCTCACGTCGGCCGTTCCCATGGTCGTCCCCGTGGCCCGTGCCGATGGTCGCTCCCAGCGCACCGATGTGCTCCCGATATCGGCCATCAAGAAGGGAATGAAGGGCTACGGCTTGACCGTTTTCGAGGGCACCCGTCCGGAGCGCTTCGACGTCGAAGTGATCGACGTGCTCGAGAACTTCCGGCCCAAGCAAGAGCTGGTGCTCATCAAAACGATGCACCCCCGCTTGGACGTCACCAAGATCGTGGCTGGGATGAGCGGGAGCCCCATCTACATCGATGGCAAGATGATCGGCGCGTACGCCTACGGTTGGACTTACGGCGTAGAGCCGGTCGCTGGCGTGACCCCGATCCGGTCCATGTTGGATGACATGGCGCGTCCGCTCCCCCCTCTCTTGCGGGGCTCGCCCATCAAGATTCTCCCTCCTGCCCGAGAGAAACAGGACCGGGTGTCGGTGCTCGGCAGCGACGAGGGCGGCTATAGCTCGCACGCGCACGCTCGTGCGCTGGCGACCCTTCCGGCTTCGCATGACGTCGCTGCGGTGCCCGTGTCGACCCCGCTCTTGCTGAGCGGCTTTTCTCCGGGAGCGGTCGGCGTGGCGCGTGATCTGCTGGCTCCGCTCGGCCTTTTGCCGCTCGAGGCCGGAGGCGGTGGGCGAGGGCCAGGCCCCTCTCCGAGCTCACAGGGGGGCTTCGTCGATGGCGGCGCCATCGGCGTGAGCTTGGTCAGCGGCGATGTGAGCGCGATGGGCCTCGGCACCGTGACACGCGTGGAGGGCGACCGCCTGGTGGCGTTCGGGCATCCGATGATGAACGTCGGAGTGACGGCGCTGCCGACGTGTGAAGCGCGGATCTTGTGGTTCATGGCCAGCCAGATGCGCTCGTTCAAGATGGGCGAGGCGGGTGCCGCTCGCGGCACGCTCGTCAACGATCGTCAGGCCTCGATCGTGGTGCACCAAGACGCCAGACCCCTCACCGTGCCGGTGACGCTTCACATCGAAGGCGAACCGGGCGCCCCAGACCCCGATTGGTCGTTCGAGGTGGCGCACGACCGTTTCACCACGCCCGCATTCGTCGGGATGGCTGTGGGCAGCGGGCTCGAGGCTGCCGCCGCCGAACGGCGGGACGTGACGTATTCGCTGCAAACGCGCGTGAAGTTCGCGGGCTTCCCGGAGCTTTCGTTCGAGGACTACGGCTCGAGTCCCACCGGCACGCCCGGCACCGCCGAGGTGATGGAGACGGACTTTTTGCGAGCGGTCGGCGCTGCCTTCAACAATCCCTGGCAAGACGTGGTGCTCGAGCGAGTCGACGTACGGGCCAAGTTGCACTTTGCACGCGAAGTCGCCGTTCTGCGCGGCGTGGAGCTCCTGACGCCGGAGGTCGATCCTGGCGAGACGGTTCGGTTGCGGCTCGTGCTCGAGCTGCACGGGCGTCCGCGTGAGACGCGCGTGATCGCACTGACGCTGCCACCGGAGTTCGAGGATCAGGATGTGACGCTCGAAATCGAGCCGGGTTATGAAGTGGATCGGCCGCTCGCTCCTGCAGAAAATCTGGCCGAGCTCTTGGCCAACCTGCAGAATCCCACGGAGGCTCCACGCAGCCTGGTCGTGTCGTACGACAGCGGCCAGACGGGCGCGGCCTATCGCGGCGTCGTAGCGAGCGGCTTGCCCGTGGGGGCGCTGGATCGACTGGCATCCAAGCACTCGTCGCTCACGGTGGCGCGCTTCGAGGCGGCCCGCCATCTGGTCACGCCGCTCCCCTACTACGTCATTGGCAAGGACCGCGTCACGGTGCACGTCGCTCCACGCCTGCGCTAGGCTCGCCAGTTCTCCCGTTTCGCCTGCAGACAAACGTTCCGAGGTCACTACTTCCCATGCATTCGCCGCTTTCCTCCTGGCTCCGCTCGGTCCGGCCGAGGGCTCACGCTCCATTCAGTCTGCTCGCGGCGCTCGTGCTCTCTGCTGGAGCCGCTTCCGGCGTGGGCACACGTCACTTCGTGATCGAGTCAGAGAAGGATTTTGCGGCAGGCAAGCTGGAAGCCGTCGCCGTCGACTCGGCAGGTCACGTCCGCGCCGGTCTGGAAACGGCGCGCAGCGAGGTAGCCAGCGCCGATTCCGCTTGGGACGCACTCGAAGTCGATGGCGGGCTCCTGATCGCTACCGGCAACGAAGGCAAGCTGCTCAAGGTGAGCGCTGGGCAGACGCAGGAGGTGGCGTCCCTGAAAGCGCTCGCCATCACCACGATTGCTCGGGCTTTCGGCAAGATCATCGTTGGTTCTTCCCCCGGGGGGCAGCTCTACGAGCTCCGCGGCAGCGAGCTCGTTCCCTTCGCCAAGCTGGAGGGAGCCGAGCACGTGTGGGGCCTCGCCTACGACGGAGCGCGCCAGGCATTGTTCGCAGCCACCGGACCGAGCGGGCAGTTGTTCCGCGTGATCGCGGACGGCACCGCTCAGGTGTATTTCGATTCCGACCAGCCGCACCTGGTGAGTGTGGCGACGAGCGGCAGCTTCGTATTGGCGGGTAGCTCAGGCAAGGCGCGCTTGTACAAAGTGGGTTCCCCGGGGCGCGGACAGGTGCTGCACGACTTCGAGTCGACGGAAGTGCGGGCCATCGTCAGCAGCGAAAGCGGCGCCGTTTTTGCCATCGCCAACGAACTCAAGGATGGCGATCGATCCAGCAGCATGAAGGCGGACCGCCCGGCAGGCCCGGCACGGGAGACGCCGAAAAAGGGCAAGGGCGTGCTCTATGCGTTCGCCGCCGACGGTACGCCGGAGAAGTTGTACGAGTCGCCGGACGACCACTTTGCAGCGCTCTCGCTGGACGAGCTCGGCCGCCCGATCGTGGGCACCGGCGGCGAAGGCAAGTTGATCCGTGTGGGTCCGGATCACGACAGTGTGATCTTGCTCGACGTGGAGGAACGTCAGGTCGGCAAGATTTTGCTCGAGAATGAACGAGGCTGGGTGGTCACGAGCGACGCGGTCGCGGCCTACGCGGTCAAGGGCATCGGCGGCGCGGCTTCCGTTTGGACGAGCCAAGTGCTCGACGCTGGGCTGCGCGCGCGATTTGGCCTCTTGAGCTGGGAAGCAGACGGCCAGGTGGCGCTCTCGACTCGCAGCGGCAACACGAGCGAACCGGACGAGACGTGGTCCGATTGGAGCCGGGATCTCGCGCGTCCCGCCGTCGTTTCGAGCCCCGTGGGCCGCTATTTTCAGGTGCGTGCTCGCATGCCGTCGAGCTCGAAATCGGTGCTGCGTCGCATCGATGTTCCCTTCGTCACCGACAATGTTCGCCCGGTGGTGACGGAGATCGAAGCGAAGTTCGGCGCACGAACAGCAGCGACGGGGCGCGGCAGCGTGAAGTCGGGCCAGCCGATCGACGGATCTGCGAAGTCGACCATTGAAGTGAACTTCAAAGTGGACAACGCGGATGACGACGAGCTTCGTTACTTCGTCCACTATCGCTTGCTCGCGAGCAGCTTGCTCACAAACGGCAGCCCGCCCGCGAGTTCCGTTTGGTACGATGCGCTCGAGCCGGGCAAAGTGCTGACCCGCTCCGAGTTCTCCTGGGAGACGAAGGATATCCCAGAGGGAAAATACGTTCTGCGCGTCACGGCGTCGGACGAGCTGTCGAACCCTCCCGGACGCGCCCTCAAGCACAGCTTGGAGAGCAACGTGGTCCTGGTGGACAACACGCCGCCGACCATCAGCGACATCACCGTCCGAGGTCGGACGGTCAGCGGCCGGGTGCGGGACGTCCTCGGACCCGTCCGACGGATCGAGGTGCGCTTGGCCGGCCGCGAGGAGTGGATTCCGTTCGAGCCCAAGGACGGCATCTTCGACCAAGCGGACGAGGAATTCGTGCTCGATCTGGGGCCCCTCGGCACCTCGGGCTCCGACCTGTTCACGTTGCGAGTCTTCGATACTGCTGGAAACTACGAGGTAGCCCATCTGCGGTTGGGCGACGCGAAGTAACGCGGGCGAAGACGCGCGGACGTGCTCCGCCCCAAGGACGGCGCTAGAGTCAGCGTACTTTGAAGGCTTTCTTTTGGGTTCGACCACTGCCAGCGCTGGCTGCTGCCGTCTTGGGCATCACCTCGGTGCGCTGCGCCTCGAGTCCGGACGCTGACGACGGCAGCGGAGGGACCGTCTCGTCGGGTTCGGGCGGCCGTACCGGCACGATCATCGACATCGTCGGTATCGGCTGGACGGGCGGCACGAGCGGCAGTTTGGACGAGCTGGATCCGCGTTGCGGGGAGGCGCTGTGCTCGCCGGACGATCCAAGCGCCTGTGAACCATTCGGCCAGGGCGGAGCAGGGGGCGAAGGCGGCGCCGCGGCGGAGTTCGGTGGCATGGGTGGCCTGAGCGCAGACCCGGGCGATCTGGATGAGGTCGAGGCCAGCTGTCAGGTGAGTCTCGTCGAGCCTGGGTGCGAGGGAGGCGACTGCGAGCGTGAGGCGAGCTGCCTGCCGACAGGCACGCAAGTAGCCGATGCATCGTGCCTGAGTCCAGAAGATTGCGGTCCTGGGCTCGCCTGCATCGACCTGGGTGCCACGGTCGGCGTGTGCAAGCCCTATTGTTGTGCGGGGAGTAGCTCTTGCGGAGCCGATTCGTACTGCTCGTCGGCCAGGCTGCTCGGCAGCGACGACCTCGAGGTGCCCGTCTGCGCACCGCTCGATGACTGCAGCTTGCTCGAGCCGTTTCCTTGCAGTGCCGATGGTGAGTGCGCTTGCACGGGCGAGCTGGCGTGCGCCGTCGTGCGACCAGACGGGCGTACGGCGTGCGTGCGCCCCGGCGCTGGTGCGGAAGGTGACGCCTGCTCGGGCCTGACGTCTGGCGATTGCGGTCACGGTTTGGTCTGCTCACCCACGCTGGGCTGCATGGAGATCTGCCAGACCGCAGGGGCAGAAATGACCTGCACCTCGGATCAACTCTGCCAGTCGCCCTCTGGCTTTCCCACCGCTCTGGGCGTGTGCGTGGGCCCCGCCCCCACGCGCTGAGTGGGTGCCGCCTCTCGTTCGGGTGCTCGCGGATCGCAAGGTCCTTCGAGCGCTACGTTGAACTCCGCGCCGATGAGAATCGCCGAGCACCAAAGCCAGAGCCACAGCAGGATGACGACGATGGCCGCAAGGCCGCCGTAGAAGAGCGCGTAGCGGGCTAGGTGCGTGGCGTAGTAGGCAAACGCGAAGGAGCCGACGAGGCCAATCGCGGTGGCCACCGCCGCTCCCGGAAAGAAGCGGCGCCGAACCTTGCGTACGACGGAGAAACGGTAAATGAATGCCAGGTAGGCTGCGATGCCGAGCGCACTGCCGACGAACGCCAGAATGCTCCAGGGCTGAAGAGCCTCGATATCCGGCGAGAAACCGAGCGTTCGCGCCAGGTGCTCCTGGTGCTCGTCCGAGGTGAAGCCCTGCCAGGTCAAGAATGCGCCGATCGCCGCCGCTCCCAAGAAGCCCAAGAGTCCCACCGCGGCGAAGAGAACCGCGAGTCCTCGCGTGACGAACCAGCTACGAGGCTCGCACTCGAAGACCTCCTCGAATACGCGGATCATCGTCAAGAAGGCAGCCGAGGACAGCCAGAGCGCCGAGACCATGAACAGCGGTGCCAAGTCCGTCTCTGCGAACACGTTCACCTGGCGCCCGATGAACTCGTGCAGTCGAGCTGGTGCCAGGTCCAGGAGCCGGCTGCCTTCGACGACAGCCAAGGGCTGGCTGTGGAGCAGACGCGCGGCTGCGTACCCCGCCAAGCCGAGCATGGGGACGATGGCCAAAAACAGGTCGAACGCCATCGCGCTGGCGGTGCGCAACGTCTGGTGTCGCTCCACCGCAACGAGGAAGTCCCACACCCGCGCTCGCGTCGGACTCTTGCGAAAATACGCCGTCACTTGCTGCGTCACGGAGTCGAACGTTCGGACGAGACGGGCGAGCAGATCCAACATGGTTCACCTCCGAGCACGGCAGCTCTCGCGCTCCCGACGGAGCTTTGCTCCACTCGGGGAGCCCGATAGCTCCCAGCAGGGGGTCGCGCGTTTCACGTGGAGTCCCGACATGACCATCTTCCAGAAGCAGGTTCAGATCATGGCACCCGGCCGGGGGCTCGTCGATGTCACGGCGCGTGTGCAGGCGGTTGTGAGTGAGTCGGGTGTGACGGCAGGACTCTGCACCACGTTCGTGATGCATACGTCGGCGAGCCTAGTCATTCAGGAAAATGCGGACCCCGCCGTGCGCCGTGACTTGGACAATTGGATGGCTGACTTGGCACCAGAAAGCCGCGCGTGGGAGCACGACGACGAAGGGCCGGACGATATGCCGGCGCATGCACGCGCTGCACTGACGCAGACTTCTCTCGCTGTGCCGGTCTCGGGCGGTCGACTCGTTTTGGGGACCTGGCAAGGCCTCTATCTTTGGCAACATCGGCGCCGAGGTGAGCTCAGGAACTTGTTCATCCACGTCGACGGACAGCTCGGCTGAGGAGCGGTCGGGCGCTCGGGGCGGGGCTCCCCGCCGAGCGCGCACGCGTCGGCAAAGCACGGTTTCGGACGGGCGCGCGAGCGACGGCTTGTGAAAACCGCGCCCCCCATGGTTCACTCTCGTCCGCGTTAGAGTGACGACAGCAATGCGGAAACTCGATTTCTACGGCCTGCCGCGAGCGCTCCAAGATCGCTTCATCGAATCGTCGCAAGGCGTGGCTGTCCCGAGGCCCTTGGCCGTCTTGGCCGAGCCCGATGTGGTGACGCGAAAATGGAGTCTCGCCGCTGCGGGCGCCGGTGCAGCTTGGGCCGCGTTCACGGCCATGGGCTTTGGCGATTTGCAAAGTCCGCTGGCCATCGGCGGCCTGCCTCATTTGCTGGTGCACCTCGCCTGTGCCGGAGCCGTTTCGTATTGTGGACTGCGCGCATACGCGAGCTCCTGGCGGACGAGCCGTTTGCCCTACGGGTCTGGGCTCTTCCTGTTCCCGAGTGGCATCTTGCGCGCGGTGGGCAGCGGCCTGACCGAGATCGACGCCAAGGAGATCGAGCGCGTCGAAGCGGCCGGCGCCTTCGTGCGTGTGCAGGCAGCCGGGCGCAACTTCGAGCTTCCACTGGCCACTTCGGAGCAAGCGGAGGAGGCAGTGCGGGGCTACCGAGAAGGATCGGCGCGCTGGGCCGAGCTGACGTCGAACGACAACCTCGAGCGCGCCCGCTTGAGCCCCCTGGTCGAGAGCGGCGTTCCCAACCCTCTCGCGCCCACCGACCCCCATCCACGTCCGCGGTTGATGCCGCCTGCCTTGCTCGTGGGTTTGACGGTGTTGCTCGCCCTGACCTTGGGCTACGCAGTTTCCTACCTGCGCACTTCGCTCAGCGAGGCGGCCCTTTATCGAGCCGCCGTCAGCGAAAACACCGTCGAGTCGCTCGAGGCATATTTGGCCCGAGGCGGGACGCGTCCCGATGTGCAGGATGTCTACCTTCCTCGCGCGCAGCTCACCCTGGCGAAGGCCAAAGGTACCGTGCGCGCCATCGAGGAGTTCCAGCAAGCGCATCCGGATTCGCGCATCGCCGGCGAAGCCTCGCTTGCCTTGCGCGAAGCACTGCTGGCCGAGCTCGCCCGCGCGCGCGCCAAGAAGACGCTGACGGCGATCGACCAGTTCAAGGCATCCAGTCCGCACACTGCACTCGTTGCGAGTGAAGTTGCGTTTGCGCGTCGCGAGGTCATCACCGCCGCGCTGGCTCACTTCGAGGAGCAGGCAAACCCCGAGAACAAGGGGGTGGTACCGTTCTTCCAGCAGCTGCTCGCCTACGTCGAGCGGAGCGGCCCGGGCGTCACCATTCGCATCCGTCAGGACTTTCCCCAGCAGCCAGAGTCCGTCGACAACGTCGTCTTGAAGTCGAAGAAGTACTACCTCGGCAAGAAGGTGCTGCCGAGCCAATACTTCATTGGCGATTACGCGCGTGCCCGCGAGCAGAAGCTCCTCGAGGCCGTCCGTACGCGGCTTCAAGCCGCCTTCCCCGAGGACATCCTGCGGTTCGAGCTGGCTCCGCTGCCGACCGGCATGAACGAACCGGCGACGGAACCGAGCGGACCGACACTGACCATCGAGCACCAGACTCGACTGTCCGGCGGCTTCGTCGGCGGGGCCCCCAAGACGATGTTCATGGGTGCAGCCATCTTCTTCAGAGCTAGCTTCGCCCTTTCCGACGTTTCGCCGCTCGAAGACAAGATGACGCTGTGGAGACCGCCGCGCTTCGCGCCGCCCGGCGCCGAGCGGGAGAAGGACATCCCCGAGGTGTACGAGGACATGGCGGGCGGCGCCTTCGAGATTTATCAGCGGCACCTGCTCGCGGCCTGGTTCAAGGAACCCGCGAAAGGCTGAAGCGGATGGCCGACGAGCGGCACCCCTGGGCACGGCGCTGGGTTTTGCCCACGTTCCTGCTCGCCGCGCTCTCGCTGACTACGTTCTGGAGCCTCTACGGCCTCGACTTCGTCCTTTCGGACGTGTGGACGCCGCTCGAAACGGCGGGGCCGCTCGGGCGCTACTTGGATTTCGATCCGGGCTCCATCACCGATGCGATCAGCGCGCTGGCGGGAGTGGTGGCGGCGGTGCTCGGCATCGTGATCACGGTCGTCAGCATCGTCGTGCAGCTATCGGCGGCGCGTTTCGCCGGCATCACCCGTATGTTCCTGCGCGACCCGGTGAACACGGCTGTCATCGGCTACTACGTGGTCGTGTGCATCACGGGCGTATGGCTCAGCGTCGCGCTGCAAGAGAGCTACGTGCCCCGGGTGGCGCTCTTGGCGATGCTGGTCTTCACGACCATCGCTCTGTCTTTGATGGTGCCGTACTTTGGCTACGTCTTCTGGTTTCTGGAGCCGATGAACATCATCTCCCGCATTCGGGGGGTTGCATTTTCAAGTGCTACCGCGGGCGTCGAGCGCGCCGAAGCCGGCCAGGCGTCGGATCTTCAGGCCCGCACGCTGCTCTCCATGGAAGAGCTGACGGACATCGCCAGCGCCTCGATCAGCGGCAAGGACAAGATCATCGCGAGTGGCGCCGTCGATGCCCTCAAGGATTTCGCCCTGGGCTACCTGGAGCTGAAATCCAGTGCGCATGTCACGTGGTTCAAGGTTCACCCGGGAATCTTCCCCAACCCAGACTTCGTGGCCATGGACCCCGAGAGCCTGGCCGATCTCGAAGCGCGACGAACTTGGGTCGAGTGGAAAGTGATGCGTCAGTACCTAGGCATCTATAACGAAGCCTTGGCGGGAATGCGTGACATCAATTACCTCATCGCTATCGACACGCGCTACATCGGCGAGGCGGCAGCGCGGTCCGGCGACGACGAGCTGGTGCGCCTCGTCTACCGCTTCATGAACTCGTACTTGCGCGCCACCTTGAATGCACGGGACGTGCGTACGGCGTACAACGTGCTGAATCAGTATCGCAAGCTCGTCGAGGCGATGCTGGCTACTCATCGCCTGGAGGCCGCGCTCGAAGGCCTTCGGCACATGATCTACTACGGCCATGTGAGCTTCGATATGAAGCTCACGTTCGTGACCGAGACCGTGGCCTACGACGTGTCGACTCTCGTGCAAACCGCGCATGAACTCGGCGCAGAAGAGGAAGCCCCCATGCTGGAGGCCTTCCTCGAGCTCGATCGGCCGCTTCGGGCGCAAAGCCAAGAGAGCGCGCTCATCGGCGTGCGAAAAGCCCAGGTAAAGCTGGCCGCGTACTATCTCTCGCGCGGACTCGAAGCACGCGCCCGCACCATCGCGGACGACATGTCGCACGAGCCACAGGCACGCTTGGTTGCGATTTTCGAGTCACTGTCGAAAGTCACCACCAAGGATTTTTGGGAGATCATCGATCGTGGCCGAAATTTCGAGTACATGCCGGAAGCTCAGCGGAACAAGCTACCCGTGTTCTTCGGCTGGCTCGACGTGCGCTGAGCGCGCCTTCAGCGGGCCTTCCGTGCTCAGTCGTCCGTCAGCTGGGCGTACGAATCGATGATGTGGTCGGCCTTGGCCAAGAGCGACCGATCGATGTTGGCGTCTGCCAGTGCGACGATGCGCCGCACGCCGGCCCGACGCGCGGCTTCCACGCCTGCTTCCGCATCTTCGAAAACGAGAGAGGATGCGGGTTTGGCACCGAGTCTCTTGGCTGCTGCCAGGAAGATATCCGGCGCCGGCTTGTGAGCCGTGACTTCGGGATCGCTGCCGCACACCACGGCTTGGAACGCAGAGAACCACGGGTGGTGCGACGTCTTGGCCTCGAAGAACAAGCGATCGGATGAAGTCGCCACGGCGAGTGGCAGACCACGGGCAGCGAGCTTTTCGACGAGCTCGGGCGCTCCCGGTTTGGGGCGGCTCTGTCCGAACAGGTCGAGCAAGACGGGTCGTTTACGCTCCAGGTATTCCTCGGGCGACATCGGAACGTCGAGCGCTTCGATGAGAATGCGCGCGGCGACGAGTGGCGCCCGTCCCATCATTCGTTCCTTGATGCGCCAGTCGAATCGTTCGCCGAGGGCACCCAGAACGCGCTTCGTAGCGAGCGTATAGAGCTCCTCCGTGTCGAGCAGGACCCCGTCCATGTCGAAGAGCACGGCGGTGACGCCTTCCAGGACTTCATCGAGTGGCAGCTGACCAGCAGGCATAGTGCGAGGCGGAGTGTGGTTCGGGGCGTTCGGTTCGCCAACCCCAGGCGGGCTGCCACCTGCTTTTCGCGCCCGCCCGCCCCGGAATTCCCACGGAATTTTCAGCCCAGCTGCTCGCGGACGCAGTTTCTTCGGCCACCTCCTGCGTGGAGCGCAAAAAAGCCGCATCTGGCGCGGTTGCACGAGCCGGGGGTGCTCCGTATCTTTGCGGCACTTTTCGACAGGAGTTCCCCGACGTGCTGCGAGCCACCCCTGAATCACCCCGGATGTTCGAGAGCGACTTTCTCGACCTGTTTTCGCGCACGCATTGGTCCGTGGTGCCGATCGTTTGGGTGCCGGTCGCCCTGCTGATGCTGGTGTACAGCGCGCTGCGCACGTCCGCTGGACTCGCTCTGACGCTCCTGCTCGCCTTCTTGGGGTTCGTGGCTTGGACCTTGACCGAGTACTGGTTGCACCGGCTGTTCTTCCACTGGAATGCACCCGGGCGTTGGGGTGAGCGCATGCACTTCCTCGTCCACGGCGTGCATCACACCTGGCCCAAGGACAAGTACCGCCTCGTGATGCCACCGGCGGTGAGCTTTACGCTCTACTTCGTGTTCCTTGCGCTCTTCTATCCCATCTTCGGCGCCACCTACGTGTGGTCGTGGCACGCGGGCTTCGTCCTGGGTTACGTCTTTTACGATGTCACCCACTACTACTTGCATCACTACACGCCCAAGTCGGCGTACGGCATTCGGCTCAAGAAGAACCACATGCTGCATCACTTCAAAGATCACGATTCTCGCTTCTGCGTGTCCAACATGCTGTGGGATCGCGTGTTCGGTACCGTTGGCGACCGCGAAGTGAAGTGAATTTCGCCGTCCTTGGACGGCTGGCGTCTCGCGACTCCGAGCGCTTGCAAGTTCAGAGCGTGCCGCAGAAGGTGGCGATGTGGTCGAGAGCCTCACGCTCGAGTTCGTCTTGCGTACGGCCGCTCTTGGCCAGGTAGCCTTTGGTCGCCAGCAGCGAGTGATCTCCGCTCTCCACGCGGTGCAGCGTCGATGGTGCGCGCCGCCGAGCCAGTACGCCTTCGAGGGCGTCGAGCGGGCAGAGCGGATCTCGCGTGCCTTGCACGAAGCAAGCGGGGCGATCGAGGTCCCAAAGGACTTGGTCGCGCAGCGGTCCTTTGCCCGACGGGCTCACGAGCGGGTAGCCCAAGCAGACGTTCCCCAGCACGTCGGTCGTGAGTGCGAGATGGCAGCCGATGCGCCCACCCATACTCTTTCCTGCGAGGACTACATCGTCGCCGTGCTGGACGCGGCCGCTGGCGAGTGCGGCACCGTGCGCGGCGACCAAGGTCGCGGGGGCGTCGGGCCGTTTGCGGCCGGCGCTCTGGTAGGGGTAGTCGAACGCCTCCACGGGCCCAATTTCTGCCAAGAGGCTGGCCCACCTCTTCATCCACGGTGAGCTGGAGCCTGCCCCTGCGCCGTGTGCAAACAGAAACCACACCATGCTGCCAGCATACCCTGCGCTCGGCGGGGTACGACTTCCGCCCAGATGCTCGCCAAGAAGTCCGGCAGGCGCGCGATAGCTCCCACCGCGGCGGAAGCGCGCCCGCCCTCGCTCGACCGAGCCGGACGAGGCAAAGCGCCGTTGGCTTCCCTTGCGCGGAGGCCTGATCCAAACTCAAGCTGTCGTATGGCCACTCGCTTCGTCGTGCCCGTGAGTCCGGAGGACAGTGATGACGTAGTCGTCGCGCTCGAGACCGCACGGGTGCAGGAAGAGCGCTCCGACCTGGCGGAGGCTGCGCGTTGGCTGCAGCGAGCGGCCGTCGCGGCTCGCAAGCAGGGGCGCCCGGAACGGGCTGGCCAGCTCTCGCGGGCTGCTGCGAGTCTCAGCCGCACCCCTGAAGTCAGGACCGAGGGCAAGTTCGAGAAGCGTCCCGACCAGGAGCATGTGCTCGGCGAAACAGATGAGTTTCAGGACGAAACCATCGTCGAGTCAGCGGCCAAGATCCGGGAAGCCGACGCGGGCGCCAAGAAGACGGTGCTCGGTTCGAGTACGCCGATCGCGCCTCTACTCGAGACCCGGCCCGCATTGCCCACGTACTCCAGCGTGCGTGTGGCCGTTCGCCGAACTCTGGGCGGACGCATCGAAGCGCGGCCTCTCGCCGAGGGAGAGAAGCCTGTGTCGGGCGAAGAGGAAGCCATCCTCGTCCCTCTGCACCACCAGACCAAGCTGGTGTGAGGTGACCGCCTCTCGAGCGTCGCACGATCGCTTGATCAGCGGCTCGAGCTGGCACCTCTACCGCGGCCAGGTCCACGTGCTGGGCGTCACCGTGCCGTCCTTCGGCATGCGTCGGAGGTCGAAGTCGAGGGGTAGGTTGCTGCCGGATCCGTTTGCTAGGGGATTTTGTCCGGCCGATACGGCGGCCCAGTCCACGATGGCTGCGGCGGCGACGCCCTGCTCGCGCAGCTGACGCAGGGAGCGGGCCTGATCACGCTTGGCCAGTCGCCGGCCTGACTCGTCCAAAACCAGCGGAACGTGAGCATAGGCGACACGTGCGGTGCCGAGGAGCTCCCCGAGGAGCACCTGACGTGCGGTGCTCTCCAGGAGGTCTTCACCTCGCACCACGTCAGCGACACCATCGAAGGCATCGTCGACGACGACGGCGAGGTGATAGGATGGGGTCTTGTCGCGGCGCAGAATGAGGAAGTCCCCGGGGGACTGCTCGACACTCGCGCTCTTCGGCCCATGTAAGAGGTCATCGAACGTCGCGTGTGCGCCGTGGGTGCGGAGACGGAGCCCGGCTGGACGCCCCGTGCGTGCCTCGGCTTGCTGGATACTGTCGAAGCGGTCGCGACAGGTGCCGGGATAGCGAAACTCGCGCGCCTGTCCCTGCGGGGCGCCGATACCTTCCTCGCCAGCACCTTGTGCCAGCGCCTGCGCCCGCAGGTCACCGCGACTGCAGACGCAAGGATAGGCGAGGCCCCTCGTCAAAAGTCCGAGGGCAACGGCCCGCAGCTCCTCGATGCGGTCGCTCTGCAGGCGTGCGTTTCCTTCCCATTCGAGCCCGAGCCACTCGAGATCGGAAAGCAGTTGCTCGACGTGCTCTCGACTCGCGCGGGCCGCATCGACGTCTTCAATCCGGAGGACCACGTGGCCGCCGCGACTTCGGGCGTGCCAGTAGGCGAGCAAGAAGGTGCGCGCATGTCCAAGGTGCAGCTCGCCCGTTGGGCTCGGTGCCAAGCGACCCCGCTGTTCGACTTGCCGGACCATGGACCAAGCCAGCCTGCGCCCAGGCTGGGCCCTCTGGGAAGGCCTGCCGTGCGCTTTTGCCCGACATTCGCTAGCAGGCAGCTCTGCCATGCCGAAAGCTCGCACGAAGTCGCGCTACACCGCGCGCACCGCCGACCGCCACGAACTCTACCAACTCAGCGTTCAAGCAGCCGACTACGAGGTCGGCTTTCTGAATCGTGTGTACCGAGCTGCCTACAAGAAGCGGCCACTTCACATGCGCGAAGATTTCTGCGGTACGGCGCTTTTGTCGGCGGCGTGGGCCAAGAGCCATCCGGAGCGAACGGCCACAGGAGTCGACATCCATCGTCCCACACTCGAATGGGGCCGCAAGCACAACGTCGATCCGCTGGGCACCGCTGCCGAGCGCGTGACGCTCACGCTCGGCGATGTGCGCACCCCTCGCGCTGGAAAGTTTCACATCGTCAACGCGTTGAACTTCAGCTACTGGATCTTCGATACGCGCACGAGCCTGCGCGAGTACTTCAAGGTCGTCCGACGCGCGGTGAGTCGGGACGGGCTGTTTCTGTGTGACGCGTACGGCGGCTGGGAATCGCACCAGCCCATGCTGGAACCGCGCCGAATTTCGGCCGGATTCACCTACGTTTGGGACCAACACTCGTTCGACCCCATCACGTCTCGCGTGGTCAACCACATCCATTTCGAGTTCAAAGACGGCACCAAGATGGACCGGGCGTTCACCTACGAGTGGCGTTTCTGGACGCTGCCCGAAATCCGGGAGCTCTTGCTCGAGGCAGGCTTCAGTCGCGTCCTCATCTACTGGGATCAAGCCAAGAGCGAGCAGGAGGAGAAGTACCGCCCGGCAACGCGGGCCGACAACCAGCCCGGCTGGCTCGCCTACATCGTGGCGCTGCCGTGAGCGTGGAGCGGCATGCGTCGAGCGCACCCTGCTCGGTGCTGCTCCGCGCGGGCACGGGGGTTCTCGTCGGCGGGGTGACCTTTTCAGTGCCCTGCTAGCGCTCAGCACCGCCGCAGCCGATCACCATGGCCCACGTCCGGTGATCGGCGGTCCAGGCCACGATGGCGCCATCGGCGATCGCGGCCAGCGAGATGTCGTTGTAGGCGCGGGCGTGCGCGAGCACCTCTTCCTCCCCCAGGCGTCCGTCGCGGATGGGCGCCAGCACGAGGTCTTGCGGGGAACGCGGCTTTTCGTGCTGCGGAATGGCATAGAGGGCAAAGTCGCGGCCGCAGAAATGCGCGGCCGCGACGGGAGCTGGGTCGAGCCCGTTGGGGTACGGCCGCCAGGTCGGCTCGGTCGTCCCGAGCGCGTCCGCGTGCAGGTCGAGCTGCGCTAGACCGAAGTGAGTGACGTCCTTGGCCGTGGCGATCAGGGAGAGCATGTCGTCTCCGCCCGTGTGGAGCGACACGAGCTCGGTGAGCGCGTGCGACCCAGGACCCACCCACGCGACCTGATCAGGCTCGGGCGTCACCTTGCGCGCCGTCGTCAGAAGGCGCCGCACGTGCACGGGCGACATGCCGGAGCGGCCTTCGAGCAAGACGGCGTGGGGATGCGGGGAAGTGGGGACCAGGGCGATCGACGTGGCCTCGGAGCCTTCCGGCGACAAGCGTACGAGCTCGGCCGCCGAGCTTTTCGTGCTCGCGGCCCACAGAAAGCCGAGAGCCTGCTCGTCCTCGTTGCCGATGAAGCCGACGAGATCCCGTCCGCTCACGTTCGTCACGCTCACGCGCGTTCCTGCGCGCGCGTTATCGGCCAGGACCTCGACCTCGCCCGTGTCCACGTTTCCACGGCAGAGGTGGCCCGAGTTCGAGACGAAATAGGCGGAGTCGCGGCCGAGAGCGGGACCTCGCCCATAGCGCGAGAAGAGCTCGCGTGGAGCCTTGAGTGCCACGAAGCCCTCGGCCCCGTCTCGTGCTGCGAGGTAGAGGCGGTCCTCTCGACTGACCAAGAGGATCCCGCGAGCCGTCGCCGTCATCGGCCCGGCCGGACCGACGTCATCGATGGGCCCCAGGCGAAAACGTTTGGTGAGCGCGCGCTCCGCCTCGAGCGTAGCAGCGTCACCGGCTTTCGGCGCCGGCGCTGCTGGCTCGGGGCCACTCGCCGCAGCCGTGAGCGCAGGGCGGCTCGGAGCGCGCGGGGGAAAGGTTCCGACTCCGCCTGCTGGCGCTGCGCCGCCGGTGCCGCGCTTCTTCTCTTCGCAGGCGGCGAGCGCCACGAGCAGAAGACCAGCGGCGCAGATGCGGCAAGCCAGGAGCGAAGGGGCCATGGAGAGAGCCTGACGAGCAAACCAACTCGCAGGCGCTGGGGCTAGGCCCGGCGGCGCTTTTGGGAACTTGGAAAGCCGCTCGGGCTGTCGAATTTCACCGGCCGCAGCCGCCGCTCCGAGCGCATTTGCATGTTGGGTGCCCCTCCGGGCACCATGCGGGCCCCATGCTGCGCATCGTGGTTCCGTTCTTCGCCCTCGCCTTTGCGTCTGGAGCGTGCGCGCGGCCGTCGGCTGGGTCAGGTGCCGCAGCCCCGTCGGCTCGGCAGACTGGCGAGGAGGTGGCGCCGGCGGCGAGCCCGCCGGAGTCGCCCGGAGGTACTGCGGTGTCGCCGGCAGCCGAGAATCCCTTGCTCGACGACCGGGCGCCCGATCCCAGCCGCGCTCTGCCGCGCCTGAGCCTCCGCAACCTCGGGCTGCACGTCGGTGGCGGCACCGGCACGGCCGAGGAACGTCGAGGCTTGCTCGATGCGCTCGCGGGTCAGGAGCGCCGCCTTCTGCATTGCTACACGCACGTCGAGCGGCCGGAAGGCGGCGGGACCTTCGGGGTGGACCTCTACATTGGCGCGCGAGGAGGTCACCCGGAGATCCGAGCGCTTCGGCACAAGCTGGGGGGAGAGCCCTTCGAGAGCTGCATGAAGGACGCGCTTTCTGCCGTGGCGTTTGGGGCGCAGCCGAGACCCCTCGTGATCAGCTACTCGGTCCGCTTCGAGCTCTCGCCCTGACGCAGTCGGGCGAGTCCTTGCAAGCGAGGACTGAGAGCGCCGTAGAGTCCGCGATACACCTCGCGGTAGAGGCGATCGTAGTCATCTGCGGCCGCACCGGGCAGGAAGGTCGCCCCGTGGCGCACCATCTCCGACGTGGCGTCCTCGAAGCTTTGAAAAGTCCCGTGGGCGACGGCAGCGAGCACTGCAGCGCCGAGGGCTGCGGCATCCGGATGCTCAGAGCGTACGATGGGGCGCGCCAGTGTGTCGGCGAACATTTGGCACCAAAGATCGCTGCGCGAGCCGCCGCCGATGGCGATCAAGGTGGTCACGTCCTCTTGGATGGATCCCTCGATGCCTTCGAGATGTAGACGCACTTCGAGCGCCATGCCTTCGAGCAGTGCGCGAAACAAATGAGCCGGTCGGTGCCCTCCGTGGAGGCCGAGGAAAGCGCCCCGCGCCGCGTCGTCCCAGTAGGGATTCATCACTCCCGACCAGTAGGGAAGGGCCGTGAGGCCGTCGCTGGCCGGTGGCACGAGGCTCGCCGCGGCCTCGAGCTCCTGATAGGCGCGTGCACGATCGGGTAGGCCGAGCAGATCGTCGATGAGCCACCACAACGTCATCATGCCGCCGCGCAGCGTCGTCTCGAGGCAATAGCGGCCGGGAATCGCTGCATGCAGCGTGCGAAACGACTGATCGATTTGATAGACGTCGGTCATGATGCCGGTGCAGATGGCATTGCCGAGGTCCAGATAGCCGCGCTTCTTGCAAACGACGCCCGCCCCCAAGCTGCATGCCTGTCCATCCCCGGAGCCCGCGTACACCAAGACTCCGTCGGGGAGACCGGTGGCACGGGCGACGTCGGCCAGGATTGGCCCGAGCAGATAGCCGCTCTCGACCAGCTCTGGCAGTTGGTGCATGTCGACGCCGACCAAATCGGCCAGCGTGCCGCTCCATTCCTTGCGTCGCACGTCGAGCAGCGCCGTCGAGTCCGCCGAACCGAACGAAGTGACTGCGCGCCCGGTCAGGCGCTGCGACAAGAACGAGTGGACATCGCGGAAGCAGGCGACATCCCGCAGCTCCGGCCGCGTCCGCAGCAAATACATCAGCTTGAACAGCGACGGCGTGGTGCAGGGGGGCTTGCCCGTGAGCGCATGGAGCCGCACCGCGCCGAGCTCGGCCTCGGCTTGCTCGACCTCGCGGGTGGCCCGCCCGTCCATCCACAGCATGGCCGGCGCGAGGGGGCGGCCGAGTACGTCCGTAACGGCAAAAGTCTCACGCTGGTGCGCCAGCGACATCGCCACGATGTCGTCCCGGCGTTCGGCCGGCAATTCCGCGATTGCGGCGCCGAGCGCGGCGACGAGGGCTACCCACCACGTTTCTGCATCTTGCTCGTAGCCGTCCGCGCCGATGCGATCGATCGTCAGGGCCGCGCGACCGCTGCTCTGAATCCGGCCCTGCGCATCGACCACGAGCGCGCGGATCGAGCTCGTGCTCGCGTCGACGCCCACGAAGAGTGGATGCTCGCTCACGGTCTACCTCGGCCACGGGTCACGGCGACCGATTACAGTCGATTGCATGTGATGCTTGCAAGCGTTAGACCGACGCCACATGCCCGATCCGAACTATCTGACCCCGGAAGGCGCCAAAAAACTACAAACGGAGCTAGCGCAGCTCGTCCGGACCGAGCGGCCCAAGGTGGTGGGCGAGGTGGCGGAGGCTGCCGCTCAGGGTGACCGCTCGGAGAACGCCGAGTACATCTACGGCAAGAAGCGTCTGCGTGAAATCGACCGTCGCATTCGCTTCCTGGAGAAGCGCCTGGAGAGTGCCGTCGTCGTCGCCGAAACGAAGACAGACTCCGATCAAGTGCGATTCGGAGCGCGCGTGACGGTCGTCGACGAGGATGGGGCCGAGCGGAGCTATGTCATCGTCGGGCCAGACGAATCCAATCCCGACGCAGGCTATCTGAGTTTCCAGAGTCCCGTGGGGCGTGCGCTGATGAAGAAGCGGGTGGGGGACGTGGTGGTGGTCAAACGTCCCATCGGCGACCTGGAATTGGAAATCACCGCCATCGCCTGAGGGTCAGCCTGATACTTTCTCGGCACCCTGGTCGGTAGCGTCCAGCAAACTCGCGAGCGCTCGGCTGCGCTCGTCACCGAGGCCTGCCGAGAAGCCGAGCGTGAAACGTGCGTTGAGGTCCGTCGCGTAGAGGCCGCCTTCGCAGAGGAGCAAGTCGAGCCCAAACGGGCCAAAGTAGCCGGCTCGGTCGAGGGCAGCTGCAGCTTCGCTTCCCAGGCGCCGGATCTCCGCTGCGTGGGGTGTGTCCGGGCGCGGCGTCGGAACAGCGAGCGGAGCGCGCGCTTGGTCGATGTGAATCTCGCACGGTTGGCCGATCGAACTGCCTGCTTTGGTGACGACGCCGTGGATGGAGAACTCGGCGAGCGGCGAGAGTTCGGCTTCGACGACCAGTCCGCACGTACGCAGGTTGTGTTCGACCCACAGGCGATCGCCGGGGAGTTCCAGGCGAGGCAGCGTCCGTTGCCCCTTCCCAGCGTAGCCATCGAGGCGTTTGGCGCGCAGAGGCATGGGCAGCTCTCGGCGCGTACCGTCGTACTCGGCGAGACTGCGGATCACTCGGTGGTGTGGCGGAACGCGTTCGGGCAGCGCTTCGCTCAGGAATGCTTTGGAGAGGACCCGTCTCAGAACGTCGACTTCCGGGGCCGCCTGCGACACGAGGCCCTGCGCCCAACAAGCCTTGCGCGCCTCGGGCGTGGGACACCACAAAAGGGCCCGGCCAGTGCGCACTTCCGCCTTCCCGCTGCCGAGGTCGTCCAAGAAGATCATCGGCTCGCCCGCGCAGAGTGGAGCGAAAAGCGCGGCTCGCTGCTTCATCTGCGCCAAGGTTCGCTGATTGGCGGCGGTGCCGGCGGTCAGCAGCCGTTCTGCGCCCGGATTCAGGACCCAGATGTGGCCTTCGGCGATGTTCGTCACGGATCGGGTCGCCAAGCGGACAGGCGATCCAAGAACTCGCCCGGCATTTCGGCTTTCTCACGAAGGTCGCGTCGCAGTGTTTTTCCTCGCAGGAGGACCGGAGTGAGCGGCGGCGGCAGCTCGAGCCGCCAGGTGTCGAAGTCGACGCCTCCCGTCCAGGTGCGGAACCAGCGTGTCGCGAAGCGCACGTGGGCGACCTCCTCACGCCCAATCTGTTCTTGCGCCTGAGCGCCGAGCTCGTCTCCCACCGTGCGAAACCAGCCCGCGAAACGAGCCGTATGCTCGAGATTCGCGCCCTCGAGCCCCATGCCCAGCAGCGCCACGAACGAGACGGGGGTCTGCGTGCTGGCCACCCGTTCCCAGAACCAGTCACGGACCGGAAAGTCGCCCACGCGAAAACCGAGGCGCGCGAGATGCTCGGTGTAGAGACCCATGTGGCGGATCTCGTCGCGCATGATGCGGACGAGCCCGCGCCGGAACTCCTCTGGTTGTTCCGGGAAGCGCAGGATGCCCCAGGCCATCAGCTCGGCAGCTTGCAGCTCGTGGTGCCAGAACTTGTGAATGAGGCGGGCGCGCGCCTTCGGGTCCTTCATGGCGCCGAGCGTGACGCTGCGGGGCTTGTCGGTGGTGACGCGCAGCTCGGGCGGGCGGCCCGGTCGCAGGTCCCGCGCTGACGCCGCTTTTGCGAACTCCCGAGGTGGCTCCGGAGGTGCGCATTTGTAGGCGAGGCTCGTGCTCTCGACGTAGTCGCGGGCCCAGTCGTCGATCGTTTCGGGCGGCGCCTCGTTCATGAGCGCCGTCTAGCAGCTTTGCCGAGGGCGAGCAGCAGTCAGGGCGCGGGCCTGCTAGCCTTCTCGCTCGTGAAACCGGTGCTTTTTCGGTCGGAGTGGCCCTGCCGTTCGTTGGTTCTCCGTCGACTGCTCGGTGGCGCGGCGCTCCTCACGGTTGCTGCGAGTTCACTGGGGTGCAGTAGCGACGGCACCGATGATGGCTTGGGCGGTGCTGGCAGTGGTTCCGGGGGAGACTCTGGATTCGACGACCGACGCTACGTGATCGAGGACGAAGACGAGGACTGCGACGACGTCGAGGGTCTGCGCGCTTCCGAGATCTTGGCCGCGACGGGTCTCGAGTTCTCCGGAGAGATATCGTGGACGGACCTCGAGACCGGCGAGGAAGCGAGCCGTTCAGCCATCGAGGTAGCCGTGACGATCGAAGCGGGAGGCACCATCACCTGCGTTCCCTTCCGACACTTGCCAGGATCGGCGCCCGAGTACGCGCACCTTTCGTACGATGCGGTCACGCTGTCGATGGAGACGGACGATGGCGTGCTGAATGAGACCGGGCCTGCAGTGGCTTGGCTAGCAGAGACAGCCAGCCCCGGCGTCTTCGAGCTCAACGTGGTGCGCGCGCTGCCCGCCACTGCCGCCGTCGGGACGTTCGAAGTGTCGGAGCTCTTGTCGGACGCCTACGAAACCTTGGTGCTCGTCTACGCTCCGAGCGACGCGATGCCACTCGGTCACGTGTCTGCCGCGAGCGAGAGTGCGGCGGACGTCGAGGACCGGGGCCTCGTCGCGGCGGGCGTTCCCCATGGGTACTTCCCTGCGCTCGTCGAATGAGCGCGCGCGGGCGGCATTCTAGCAGGGTGCGGAAAAACGCACCCTGCCGACGAGAACAACCGTGCCCGCGCGGGGCAGTGGCTAGCGAAGTGCGAAAACCCCTCACCAAGAGGGGGTTTTTCGCACCGCTCTCGCTCGGCTTGCCCGCGCGGAGAAGCACGCAGGGTGCTGAAAAGACTTTTTCAGCA
>Ga0315910_10000090_pt1 | contig 121807 bp, 84 predicted proteins | sample EdamamesoilMG_FD_204470 | JGI IMG/M metagenome (GOLD analysis project Ga0315910, IMG submission 204470) | Garden soil microbial communities collected in Santa Monica, California, United States - Edamame soil | ecosystem: Environmental > Terrestrial > Soil > Garden | place: USA: California...
ACTCATCAAACGCGACCCGCGAAAGAAGAGTGTCGCCGGTAAGAAGCGCCTCGCCATGTGGAATCCACGCCTTGCGCTCGAACTCCTAACCCGTGGTTTTCACGACGTTTGAGATGCGCTCGCCCTGATCGTTAACCCCCTCAGAATGCGCGGTTCCGAGGGGTAAGAAATCGGGGTTTCGGACCCCTAAGGTCGAGTTCATTCTGCCCCCTCGGAGGTGGCAACCTTAGGGGTAAGGAGGAGGGCACGGTGGTGAGCGAGGGCGCGCTGGATCGTCGAGGCACCAAGTCCCGTGGCGCGGGCAATGGCACGGAGGCTCTCGCCTTGGGCCGCCAACTCGAACACCTGAGGGGGAACTACCGCACGAGGCCGCCCAGGAAACCGACGCTGGGCGCGAGCGCGGGCAACCCCAGAAAGGATGTGGCCGTTCCGTTCCTGGGTCATAAGCGTCCCAAGCTCGACCGCGAACTGACCAACTCCGGAACCCAGACTGAGCCAGGGCTCATCGAGCGACCTGACCTCGACTCCGCATCGGTGCAGGTGACCCAGAGTTTCGACGAGGCGACGAGGGCCAACTCCGGGGAGTAGGATCGACCTAAGGACGAGGGTCTCGACGTTTCCGGTGGCGGCGGTCCGCCTGACCTCGTCGAGGGCCTCCCGAGCCCTGCCGGGTCGAACCTCGACCACGGACGTGATGGGGCCCTTGGCGAGGGCACGGAGTTCCTTGGGGTTGGGATCGTTGAGTTGCAGAGCCAGGAAGTTGGTCATGCCCCTATAGGAGGACCTGACCCAGAATGGGATCTCTAGAGATCTGGAACCCGAAGCAGGCCGCATTCCAGGACTCTTCGGCTGGAACAGCCATCTTCGAACGGCACGACCTCGCCCTAGGTGAGCCCCTGCCGCGGATAGGGGTAAGAAAGGTCCAGAGGACCTTGGGGCCCAAGAATCATCGGCCGTATTCCAATGCCGCGATGCGCTCTTCCAGTGCTCGGAGCTTGGGAGCCCCGACGATCTCGTGAAGCAAGAGGTCGTCCAGCAAGCGCTCAACGACGGCGGTGACGCTCGTTCCTCGGCGCGCTGCGTAGGCTAGCGCAGCGGCATGCTTCTCGGGCTCGACCCTAAGGTAGACGACCTTGCTGAACCGGCGTGTGCTCATGTCCATCGATTTTCGACAAGGAGATCCACCGAAAATGCGAGCCGGTGTTCTGCTTTCGGGTACGCCCAAAAAGCCGCCCAAGCTAGCATTTTTCCGCCAGATACGAGCCTGCGGAGTGCACCGTGTGCGTAGGCTTAGTTTCCGGGAGGTCGTCGTCGGAAGCAGAAGTCGAACTTTTTCGGCCTACCGTGGTTTTTGTTTTTGTGCGCACCCCCTTGGTGAACGTGCTCGACCAAGTCGAGCCGAAGCCAAGGAGGCCACATGCCGAAGATCATCGAGAATCCTACTGACCCCAACACGTACCGAGACCGGGACCTTACCCTCAGCGTAAGGCTCCTGCCTGATGACCGTGTCGCGGTCGAGCACCTGAAGCGCGGCCTGGATACCAGCAGGGTAGCCATCGTCCGAGCCTTGGTTCGGGCCGGACTGGCTGCCACGGGGCGTGACCCCCAGCGCCTCGCGGAGCACCTGGTCGTCGCCCCTTGAGAACGCCGAGGGCCCTACCCCCGGATCGGGGGGAGAGCCCTCGTACGCACGCAAGCCAAGAATCCTTTCCAACCCCGCCCTGCACGGCGGAGGAGCATCCACAGTGAGCAACGCAATCAATGAATCCGAGACGAACGAGCGCCTGTTCTGTCTTACATGGTTCCCATCAATCCGGGACAACGTTGGCAGGAAGGTCAAGCCGCTGACCTGGTCCAAGCTTGCCGCGCAGCTTCAGCGAGGGCAGGAGGCACCCGACAGGAAAGACCAGCTACCTACCTGGAGCCCGACCATTTTCGAGGGCGGGAAGCGGAGCCGGAAGACGGTAAAGTCGATATCCCTGTTCACGCTCGACCTCGACAACGAGGTTCTTCCGACCCAATACGAGAAGCTTCCGAAGCCCCGCCCCAAGGTGAAGGAAGTCATCAAGCCCGGGAAGATCGAGCCCGTGCTCCGTTTGGAAGAGCCCAACCGGCCAAAACAGGTACGGGCCGCCCTCCCCGGAGCGGCCTGCGTCTGGCACACATCCTTTTCTCACGGTCCCGACTGCCCCAAGTACCGCTTCGTATTTCCGCTCTCTAGGGATGTGTCGTCGGCAGAATACGACCTTCTCTGGCCCGTGCTCGACGCCAAGCTGCGGCAGGCGGGAGTGCTGCCGGACCCAGCGACCAAGGACGGCTCCAGGACGTGGTTCCTTCCCGCAAGGACGCCCGCCTTCGAAAGCGGCATCGTAGAGGGGGACCACTTGGATGTGGACGCGCTTCTCGTGGAGGCCAACGTCGCGAGGCCTCCCACGGATTCCGCCGTGGACGCTGCCACGACGACGAACACGACCAAGGTCAAGCAGACGAAGACAGGGAAGGAGTTCAAAATCCATCCTCTGGAAGAGGTCCTCAACCTCTACTCTTTTGCTCGAAGTCCAGTTGGGCGTGTGTACGCTCGGATCGGCAACGAACTCGTCCCCGTTGAGTCGGGGAGGTTCGTGAGTCGGGTCGCTCGGGAGTACCAGCTTCGGACGGGACAGTTCGTTGGCAAGGACGCCATCAAGAACGCCCTTCTCGCCTATTCAGGCGATGACTTAGCCGAAGAGGAGGTTCCGGTCCGCATAGTGCGGCATGACCTCAACCTGTACCTGGACCTGGGGGCTTCCGTAGTGGAGATCAGCGCGATGGACGGCGTTCGCGTCTTGGAGAAGAGCCCGGTGCGTTTCTATCGACCTGGAACGGCACGCAAGCTTCCGGAACCTGTTGTCCCGAGGAGTGCCAAGGAATGCATGGAGACGCTGGAGACCTTCCGGCGGCTACTCGGAGTTGAGGGCCAAGATTGGCACGCGTGCCTCGCGTGGCTGCTGTCCTCTGTGGGCGCCACGGGGACCTACGCAATTCTCATCTGCAAGGGCGAGAAGGGCTCCGGCAAAAGCACTCGAACGAGGCTACTCAGAAATCTGATCGACCCTCGAAGGCCCCCGGTGACCGGTCTACCTAAGGATGAGGAAAACCTGGCGATCCAGGCCCAGAATGCGCATGTCTTGGCCTACGACAACCTCCGGTACCTGAGCGGGGCCATGAGCGACGCAATCTGCCGCCTTGCCACAGGGGACGGGATGGAAAAGCGGACCCTCTATTCCGACCTGGATCTGACGGTCTTGGAGGCCACGCGGCCTACGATCCTGAACGGAATTTCGGATGTGGCGAAGGAGCCTGACCTATTGGACAGGGCCCTCATCTGCACTTTCAGGAAGGTCCAGAAGCGGAAGACCGAAGACGAGATAGCAATGGAGTTCGAGGACGTACATGCAAAGGTCCTTGGGGCCCTCTGCTACTTGTGCAGCCTTGTGCTTCGTCGAGGAAGCGCAGAGGTGCCTAGCACCATCCGTATGGTAGGCCCTGCCGGGTTTGCTGCGGCGGTGGAGCGGGAGATGGGTACTCCCGAGGGCAGCATCGCTGCGGCCTACGAAGGTGCCAGAGATGCCGCTGCTGGCCTTGCAGCTGACGACGAACTAGTTGGGGCTTTGGTTGACTGGTTCGACGGCCAGGACACGTGGACCGGCACCATGAAGGACCTTCTCGACAAACTTGAAGAGGTGGTCCTGGAGCAAGGGAAGCGGCGTCCCCGGTGGCTACCCGAGACTAGCAGGAAGCTTTCCGCTGACTTGGATAGGTACGCGGAGAACTTGCGCCAGCTTGGGATTGATTACACCAAGGCCATGAGCGGCAGCGGGGCGGCTCGACGGAACCGGGTGACCTTCGTACGGCTTGGGCCTTCCGGCGCCGGTGAGGGATCGCCACCTGTGACTACCCCAGTGCTTGAGGAGTCGGACGACGACTTCGACGATTCAGAATGCCTGCTGGATGGCATCTGATGGATGGCATTGAGATCGGAGTGACTCCCCCGACGCGATCTGCCCTCCGGACCTGAGTTTGGCGGTTGGATCATGTGGACGGCATGGATGGCTTCCGTTTGTTCGAGGCCTTGCCTCGCAGCCCTCTGTCCCCACTCATTCTTTTCGTTTCTTCGAGACTAGAGAAGGCAAATCGAAAGGCATCCATGCCGTCCATGCGATCTGGTCGCTAAAAGCAGCTGTGCAATGAGATCGCGTCGTCTAGGAGATATGATCCGAAGGCATCCATGGGACAAGTAGGGCAATGGTAGCGAGCGTTATCCCCCAAGCTTCGAATCTTGAGCGGCTCCGTGCGGTCACAGAACAGCTGGCGCAAGTCGGGACTTCAACTGCCGACATCTCGAAGGTCACGGGAATCTCAGGACGCCACGTGAACTACTGCCGGCATGCAGCGGTCCAGCTCGGCCTAGCTCAGACTCGGGAAGGGCCCCTTACTGCGTCCGGGAAGAAGCTCGTGCGAACGAGGCGGCGAAGTTCGCACGAAAAACAAGCATTCCTCGACGCCATCGCGACATCGCCGCTCACCAAAGTCCTCGGGATCGACATTTCTGCGCTCCAGCCTCCAGATCCGGGGCACCTCTTCGCGAGGTGTCGCGAGGTCGCCCAAGACCTGGCTGAAGAGACGCTCCGCCATCGGGTAGGGGACATGCTCGCTTGGCGGCACCATCTCGGGCTCGACCCGGAACCTGCCGACGTTCAGACCTACTACCAAATGACCCTTGATGAAGCGGCTCAAAGGATCATCCCCCGCGATCTTGCTGCAAACATCACCAGACTCAACCCGTGGTGGCACTCCTTCGCGGCCAAGCCTCTCCCTGCGTTCAGGAGGACCCTTGTCCGGCAGATCAAGGAGGCCTTTGAGAATGGGCTAGCGCCGGTGGTTGCCGTTCGAGGTCCCCGTCAGGTGGGCAAGACGACCGCGCAAGAGCAGTTCATTGAGGATCTCCTTCGTGCTCGGACACCGCCAAAGCACATCTTGCGAGTGCAATTTGATGACCTTGCGTCGGTCGGTTCCCTACGAGAGCCAATCCTGCGCATTGCTGACTGGTTCGAGCAAACGATCCTGTGCAAGAAGCTCAATCAAGTAGCCACGGAGGGAACCCCAGCAATCCTGCTCTTTGACGAGGTGCAGAACATCGAGGACTGGGCAACCCAGCTGAAGTACCTCGTTGACTCGGCACGGGTTCGGGTGATGGTGACCGGCAGTTCTGCCCTTCGACTAGATGAAGGGCGCGACAGCCTGGCTGGACGGATCCACACGATTGACATTGGAACCCTCGGGCTGAGCGAGATCGCGATGATTCGGAACAATGAGACGCTCCCGACGATGCTGGGTGACTCGTCCGAGTGTGAACACCTTGCGACGCAGGAATTCTGGACCGACCTTGCTTTCGAAGGGCGTCGCAACAGGGAGGCACGAGATCGAGCTTTCCGGCAGTTCGCGGACAGGGGCGGTTACCCCTTCGCTCACGCGAAGGCTGATGTTCCATGGTCACTCGTGGCCGCGCAGCTGAATGAGACAATCGTCCGCCGAGTGGTCCATCACGACATTGCGGCTTCAGTTCAAGGCCCGACGAGAAGGACCCAGTTGTTGGAGGAGGTGTTCCGCCTGTGCTGCCGGTACGCGGGGCAAACGCCAAAAGCAGCCCAGTTCGCGAAGGAGATTCGCGACGTAATGGATTCGACGGTCACCGAAGGAGACGTGCAGACGCAGCTTGTGGCCCTGGATCGGGCCCTCCTCGTAAGGCTGGTCCGACCGCTTGAGCTTCATCTGCGAAAGAACAAGGACGCCCCGAAGCTTTGCCTGATCGACCACGCGCTCCGGGCCAGCTGGTTTCGTGAGACAATCCCCTTGCTTGGGGCGACGCTCCCGCAACATGAGACGATGGCAGGCTTCCTCGCCGAAAGCATCGCAGGGATCTGCCTTCTAGGAATTCCAGGCATCGCTCTCAGTTGGCTGCCGCCCAGAGGCTCTGAGCCAGAGGTGGACTTTGTCGTCACCGTTGGGATCAGTCGGATTCCCGTTGAGGTGAAGTATAGGAACAGGGTGAAGCGCGACGCCTACCACGGGCTACAAAGCTTCCTTCGAGAGGAGAAGTACAACGCCCCTTTCGGGATCTTGGTCACCAAGAATGAGGTTCGCAACTGCCCGAAAGGAATCGTTGCAGTTCCGCTCTCTACCCTTCTGATGGTTCGGTAAGGACGAACTACCCTTCCGGGACTTCCTCGGCCAGAAAGCAGTTTGGCGCAGCCCCGAGGGGCTGTCGCTCAGAACGTCCCAGTCAGTCCTGCCATCACCTTTCGGATCCACCCATGCAGCCACCTGTGAGACGATCATCTCTCGCCGCGGTTCGCTCGGGCTGATGGCATGGACGGCAGCGCGCACCTGCTGAACCGCGGCGTCGAGGAGTACTCGACGGCGATCTGGGCCAGGAGGGGCCATGGTGTGGGCTCGGGGCGAGGTATGATTTCGCTGTGTTGCCGCTGCTCTGGCGCAAAGGTTCATGAGCGTCCGTGGGTCGTCTAGGTCAGGGCGAGCCGACTCACACGCGCGTCTTGGCGCCTTCGATTTCGAGGGCATCTCTCCACTCGACGAGGACCTCCACGAGCTTGCTGGCGCTCACGTCCCCCAGCACGTTGTAGACGACGTTCGAGTAGGGGTACCAGTGCTCGTGGTCTTCGAGCACGTCGAAGACGGCAGCTGTGGAATCCCTCTGCCGGGCACGCCGCATTTCAGTCTCAGTAGGCTCGGGGTTGTCCTGCCAGTCCCACTCGTCTCGATGCTTCCACGCGTTTGCGATCTTGTTGAGCAGTGCCACCACGCACTCACCAGATTCGTGCTTCGGCCCGAGCTTGAGTCCGATCTGTTTGGACACTCCTTCAGCTCGACAGGACGAGGACAGGTACTTCTGGACGCCGACCATGGCGACACCAACAAGGTACTCTGCGGTATCGAGGTAGCCGCAGCTCTCGGGATCGCTAACGGTTCCCAACCTGTCGAGAGCCTCCTGGACGGGACCCAGGATGGCCCCGAGGGAGTTCAGCTCGTGATCGACGACGATTCCGTCCTCGAACTTCGTCCGTCTGATGGGGTCGTGAATGTTGGCCATTGGCGTGAGGGAGGCCTGAGGTCCTCGTGGCTTTGATCCTTACCCCTCCGAGCAGAAAACGTGAGCCCCGATCCTTACCCCCTAGGATCCCCTCAAGAACGGTCGCGCGTTCTATTCGTCCTCGTGAGAGCCCCTGGACCGGGGGCCCCGAAACCTTGGGGCGCGTCCCGTCGCGCCTTTCTAACTTCCGGCGAGATCAGGGAAGCTAGAAGCCACTGCGGCAGGGACCCAGCCGATGCCTCCGTATCATTTCCGAGAGACCGACGCTCGGTCGGCCAGAAGCCGGTGAGGCTGGACGCCCCTGAGGCCGTATGACGTAATCCCAGCGTGGACCCGCGACTTCACAACCGCATCGCGCGGAGGATCCTTGAGACGCTGCTGGCCTATTCCAAGGAGTTTGGTGGTCTCGACACGACTCTCGATCCCGACACGTTAGGTTTGTCCGCTGCGGAGTTCGGTAAGGTTGTCCAAGACCTCGCAAGCAAGGGATTGGCCGAGGATTGCGGGGAAGCATTCGGTGAAGAGTGCAGGTTGACCAGAAAGGGCGCTGATGTGGCGCAAGACGAGGCTCAACTCTCATCTGTGTTCCCAGTTCAGGGCAACCCCGCAGATCCGCTTCCTTCGGAACTTCGGCTCTTCGGCCACCGTCCTTTCGAACCGGCGTCAAATCCTCCAGCTTCGATGACTTGGGACGATTACGACGCTCATCTTCGGACGGTATGGCCAAAGCTCCTGAACTCTGACCAGCAGGGCGACGAGTCCGTCTTCCAAGTCTTCCTTGAACGTCACCCCTGTCTTCTTCCCCAAGCTTTCTCTTGTTTCGCGCGAGGGGCTACGCCCAAACGATTCGCCTTCTTTGCTGAGCCAGAATTGCCCGGCTTCCGGCTTAAGAAGCCCGACTTCATGACCATCGCCTGGGACAGTCAATCGGTCATTGCGTTCCTCATCGAGATCGAGGCACCCGCCAAGCCTTGGGGCACGAAAGCTGGGGGAACGAACGCAAAGCTGACTCAAGCCCTGGGGCAACTGCGTGAATGGAAAGCCTGGTTCAAGGAGCCAGAGAACGTCCTCCAGTTCACCAAACTCTACGGCATTGACCAACGCACGATGGAGACACGTCAGTTTGAACAGCGGTATGGGCTAGTGTACGGGCGGCGCACCGAGATCGAGGCAAATCGAAAGCTCGCAAAAGAGCGGAGTCTCCTTGCGCACGCAGATGAAGTCTTGATGACCTACGACCGCCTGGAGCCGGACCCGAGGATGGCTCGGTACCCAACGGTGAAACCGCGCCGATCCACACAAGACACAGATTTTGGTGCAATCCACGTCCCCCCCACGCTGAGGCTAGGCCCATACTTTGCCGATCAATTCGCACAGTTCTCAGGCATGCGGGACGCCATCCAAAACAACCCACTGATCTCACAGGAAAGGAAAGCCTTTCTCTTGAAGCGCCTGGACTACTGGAACCAATGGTCAAGGACCGCACCGGTGATCGATGGGAGGCATGTCGAAACCTTCTACGACGAATAGGAAAGCCGCGTCCGAGGACGGACGAGATCAGTCACCTTCGGGCGGCAACCTTTCCCCCCATGGTGACCCCGATTCGCCATGTTGTAGGACGCGAAATCCCTATCTTTAGGGTCAGCCCCTTCTTCGGGTCGGCGGGAAGCCATCTCGGCTTGCTCGTTCGCGATGGCGGGGATTGGCACGTCGAGCGCCATCAGAGTCATCCCGAGCGCCACCAAGGCGCACTTCGAAGTTGTGCTCCCCTGCCGCCGGGAACAAAAGCGGCAAGCCTGGACCGCTCACTCACCGCCAAGATGAGCTGCTTCGGCCTCGTATAGAGGAGCGAGCAGTACCAGTCCCCGAGGATCGTGGTCGAGGGCCGCCTCCGGGAGGAGATCGACTCGCAGGCGTTTTGGCGACTCTTGGGTGGGGCGGATGGTGAGCGTCATCGGAAATCGACCGAGCGCCCCTCAGAACACCAGCGGCTTGGTGTACTAGCGGATCGTGGGCCAAGTCGGCCCTCATCCTAACAACCGAAACCGCAGACTCGATCAATCAAGCGGGTCAAGCCGCCAGACGCGGCCCCTGACCCAGCACCTCGAACGAGCTGCTCCGAACAGGCCTTCCGAGGCCGTGGAGCCGAGCTTTGTCCGAGCAAGACCACAACCAGAATCCTCCCCCTCTTTTTCGGGACGCCGCCGTGTGCAACCCGAGCCGTGTGCTCGGCGACGTAAGAAAGATCGCTGCTGCCAGAGGGGAGCATCTTCGTCGCCTTCGCCTTGCCTGCGAGGGAACCGATGACGATGAACTGAGGACCGCAGCCAGGATCGTCGTCGGCCTGGAGGACGACGATGCGCCTCGTTGAAATCCGCCGCGTGAGCACGGCTGAGCAGGCTGGAGACGACCGTCACGGCCTCGCACGGCAGCGCACAGGCAACACGGCAACAGCTGCCAGACTTGGGGCGACGATCATTCGGACCCTCGAAGTGAGTGATGTCAGCCGCCGCGACTTCATCTCGACCCCTGAGTGGGCCGAGGTCCGACGACTGATCGCTGACCCCGACGTTCACATCGTTGTCGATGCAGCTGACCGATTCATGGCGGACTTCGGCGGCATCTCGATCCTTGCCGAGTGCCAACGTACTTGTACGAAGGTCTACGACAGCACCGGAGTTCTCGACCCCACGAGTTTCGAGGGCAGAATACTGGGGACCATCAAGTCCTTGGTCGCCGGAAATGAACTCGACGCCATCCGACACAGGGTGCAAGGGGCAAAGGAAGCCAAGCGTCGAGAGGGAATCTTCCCCTCGGCTGATATCGCTTTGCCGACGGGCATTCGGTACGAGCGGACCAAGGGGCAGGCCAAAGGCCTTTGGCGGTACGACGACGACATCGAGCCGGTGCGCGAGGTCTATCGGCTCTTCGTAGAAGAAGGGAGTCGAAACTACTGCGAGATCGGTCGCAGCACGGGGTTCAGTTCGCCGACCGTACGGAACATTCTCTCCAATCCGATCTACAGTGGGTGGTGGGTCGTTGATGAGAAACGTGAAGCTGGCCCCACTCCCACAAAGAGCGACGGCCGTCGCAGGGACCGCCGGAAGGTCAAACGTGCTCCTGAAGAGGTCATCCGGGTTCCTGTGTTCCGACCCAAGGGCGAGCCTCCGAAGGACGGGGATAACCGTGTCGATGGACTCATCGACGAGGAGACGTGGCACCACGTTCAGGAGGAGATGGCTGCCAAGAGCCGGGCCTACCGTCGCACCCGAGACTCGAAGTCCGGCAACAGGTTCGTCTACCGGGGGTGCCTTTGGTGTTCCCGATGCGACGAGCCAATCTGGGGGAAGACGAGACCGAAGAAAGGCAGGGAATCGGGGCGTCGCGACATGTACGTGTGCAAGTCCGCGGTCCACGACACGGGCAAGGTCTGTCCCACCAAGTTCCTGCATCTCGGCAAGGTCAACGCCGCCCTCGACCGGTTCTTCACCGAGGTCCTCGCCACCGACGCCTTCGGGTACTCTGCTCTTCAGGCAGGCCTCGACACTAGCGACATCGAGGATCGAGAGCGGCTGGCTGCTGCCAAAGAGGGGCTCGCCAAGCTACAGAGGAAGCGGGGAAAGCTTCTGGAGTTGTACATGGAGGACAACGGCTTCTCGAAGGCCGAGCTGGACCAGCGTCGCCACGGGCTCGATGAGGATATTCGCCGCGAAGAGGCCACCATCCACCGACTGGAGCAGTCCCTTCTCATCGTCGACGACAAGGCATTCGAGGAAGCCTTCCGTGACCTGCTGCTGACCCTCACCGAGTTCGAGTTCTGGACCCCAACGCAGAAAAGGGAGTTCCTTCAGAAGTATTTCCCAAAGGTCGAAGTCAGCAAGCGGGGTGTCGAAGTCGTTCATGTCCGCCTTCCTGGTGGCTTCTTCCACGCGGGCACCTGCGGGGGTGCGCAGGACCTCAAGCTCACCATCGGGAAGTCGTGGGAGGACTTTCAGCTGCCGCCCGAGACCGCCTCCTTCGGCATCGAGAAGAAGCCCGAGTACACAAGCGGCGAGGTGGCCGAGGTGCTCGGGCTCACGCGCGACCAGTTCAACCGTCGGGTCCGCAACGGCACTTTCGAAGCAGCGGCGACGACGAAGTGGGGCAAGCCAGCGTGGACCTTCGAGCAGGTCGAGAGGCTGGTGGCACAGATGCAGGCACCGCCAGCGAAGGGACCTTTCGGGCTACCACGCAAGGAGAGCTACACGTCGGGGGACCTTTGTATAGTTCTTGGTGGCATCAGCCACGAGCGGCTACGATACTTGATCGAGACCGGGGCAGTTCCTGACTGTCAGAGCCGAGACAGGAACGGGCACCGAATGTGGACGGGGGCGGAGCTGTTGGCAGTTGGACTCCAAAGGGCAGCGGGGGTCTGACTCGCCCTGGACGCTGTCATCCCAGGAATTTTCGGTGCGACTTCCGCTTTCCTTCACCAAGGGCGACCATTTCCACGATGGGAAAGAAGATCGCCATTGTTGTCGGCGTTGAAACCTACCAGGACAAGAGCATTCCGCCGGTTCCGCACGCCGAGAACGATGCTAGCGAATTCGGAGCTGCTCTCGTGCAGTTGGGATTTGCAGCTGGAGATGTTCACGTGCTCGTAAACGGTTCGGCAACCAAGACGAGGATCGAGTCACTACTTCGCAGAGTGGTGAAGGGGGTACAGGATAGCGATGTCTTGTTCTTCTTCTATGCCGGGCACGGGTTCTCAAGCGCGGGGAAGAACTATCTGACCTGTGGCGATACCCTGTACTGCGACCTCGAAGCAACGAGCGTACCCTTGGCTGTGCAGTTCTCTGCCGCCCGCGACTCCCGGGCGGGGAGGGTGGCCTTCTTCCTTGACGCTTGCGAGAGCGGCATGTTGGCCGATCTCGACGAACGCGGGATTCTTAGCGATCTCACAGAGACAGAGCTGGATGAGTTCTTCGCGGACGCCGAGTATTGCGTTTGCTTCTCAGCCTGCTCGCCGTCGGAGTCGTCGTACTCATCGGTTCACCATCCACATGGAATTTGGACCTACCACCTCTTGGAAGCCCTCTCAGGCCGCGCGTCTGCGGCGAGGGAAAAGAACCTGGTTACCTGTACGTCACTTCAGAACTACCTTTCGCAGGCGGTACCCAGGACGTTGCGTACGGAGCGCACAGACCCAGTGACGCAGAGGCCCGCCTTCTTCGGTGCGATGACCCGAGAGTTCGCCATTGCCGACCTCAGTGGGCTACTGAAGAAGGCTCGCAAGAAGCCGACACCTTTCACTCAGGTCTCTTTTCTGGGCGAGCAATCTGTTAGCATCAAGTCCTTCTCGGGATTCAGGAAGTGGCACCGTGTTCCAGACTCCCCGACTGCTTCGGCTCGGAAGTTCGTCGGAACCATTTCGGAGAAGGAACTGAGCGAGCATATCGACAAGGCCCGCACGGGGCTCAAGGAAGCATTCGGCTACAAGCGTACTGAGCTGGATTCGTCGGCTGCTGACGGCGGCGGCACGATCATCACCCCCGACTTCGTATACGAAGTGAGCATTCTTCTGGACCCAGAAGACACGTCGGAGGCGGTGTGGCACCACCGAGTGCACAATATCTCCAACCGCGAGCGCGTGTTGTCGGACGAGTTCAACACGCATTTGGGTTCGTTTCTCGATGCTGTAGAAATTGACCTGGCTGTTCCGGTGGATGTCCAAGCACTAATCGACGCCATCGAAGACGATGGGCGGGAAGGGCTCTCCTGCACCTATCCTGAGGACGCCGCCTCCTGTTCGATCAAGCTGCATGGTCTGGCGGGTGAGCTGGCTGTGACCGAGAATTCCATTCGATACCGACTCAACAGGCGGGCATCGGTTGCCGACTTGGTGACGGGGATCGCCAAGGCCAGGGGTGCGCTAGGAAGCGTGAAGAACATCCCACTGCTTGAGTGAGCCTGTCTTGCGTCTGGAAACTCCGTGACGAAGTTGGTGCGAGGGGAGCCGCTGGTGACGGAAGAGTAGGGGCGCGTCACTTCGAGGCTCGCTGGCTCTCTTCGGTGGCTTACTGGTCGCTCACCTCCTCTTGCAGGGCCTCGTACAGGCTGACCGCGGACGCTTCGATCTCGCGGGCGTACTGGTCGTCCGCGGTTAGGTAGCCGGGGCAGTTGATGTCGTCGTTGCTGTCTTCGTCGTGATCTGACGCCGGACGGTTGCAGTGAGCGCAGGGCGCGGTCTCTATGTGTATGAATGCTATTGTCATTTTACTCCTTGTGTGGTGGCGAGATTGCCCCCATACAAGGAGATATATCGAGCCAATCTGCGGTTTTGGCGCGGAACCCGGAAAATCGTACCTCCCCGGATCTTTCGTGTAGGTGGACAGAGTCCGCCTGGGCGAGCCTTCCGCACTACCTCAGTTTCGGACCACACGGGCACGGGTTCAGATCAGGGTCACCACCATCGAACGCCCGGGTGTTTTAGACTTGAAAAATGGAGTTTTCCCCGGGAACGTTGGTTCGCCACCAATGTCGTCGGGAAGTAGGACTCGTCCTGGGAAGATGCCCCGAAACGCCGTGCGTTTGAACTCTTCGGTGAACTTCCGACGGCCACGCTTCTGCTTCTCCATGGACACCATTTTCTCCTTTCGGGGGGTGTCCACCAGACCGGGTCAACTCCACGATGGCCAGTTCAAGATCTTATGGATGCTTGAAGGCTCGCGTCGGCGTGGAGCTATCGGGCGTGAGCGAAGTGTGGAGCGCGGGTTTCCGGCCCTCCGACCGAGATCTCGTGGCGACTCGCTAGGTCACGGGATCAGGCGAAGAAAACTCTACGACTTGGCATTGTGGTGGACTGCGTCAGAGCCGCCGCGGTAAAAGCTAGCGTAGCCAACCAGGGGGCAAGAATGCTGCACATCGAAAAGCTTCATCAACCGGCAACGATCTCGATCAAGGGGTACTTGGCGAGTGAGAATGAAACGACGTACTATATCGACGATGGCAATGGTGTATGGGTTTGCTCCAAGGATGACGTAGTCCGTGTCGTCGACTGGACTCCTGCGGAAGCGCGACTCCCCGGCAAAGCCGTGGTTCTCTTCGTACAGGATGGAGCGGAGATCCAGGAAATTCGCCGGTACCGGATCGACCTGCGGCTGGCGCCGCTGACGGCGGCACGCGAGGCAGCCATTGAACTGGAGCAGCAAGGCGGCCCGAAGGGGCTCGACATTCTCCGATCACTTCAGGAGAAGTGGGAGCGGCACGTTGGAATTGGCCGCGGTGTTGCAATGAGAAATCCAACAACCCATAGTGATCAGGGGGGTGGTGATCCGCCGCTGCACGGGCTTGATGACTGCGGTTGGTGATGGCAGCACCGCGAACGATACTCATCGTCGCGGCCAAGGACGACCCGCACGCGTTGGCAGTAGCGGAGCGGATCTCAAAGTATCGCAACTGCGACCCACGGATCTACGATCTCGCTAGCTTTCCCACGTCGTCGTCGGCGACCTTCCAGACCCGAAGTTGCGGCTTTGGCGGCGGTGAGTACCGAGTCGGTGACGTTGATTTGGGAGGAGTCAGCACGGTCTGGTGGCGTCGCCCTGGGCGCTGTTCGGGGGCCGAGGCGGGGGTCGACCGGGAATTCGTGCAGGCGGAATGCGAGCAGCATCTTCAGGGATTGCTCTGGTCTCGCGACGTCTGCTGGGTCAACGATCCTATGGCGAACCTCCGTGCTAGTCGGAAGCTGCTTCAGTTGTCAGTGGCAGAGAGCTGCGGGCTACATATCCCGAGAACGTTGAGTACAAGCGACCCAGAACTCGCGCGGGCATTTCTATCGTCTGCCGGTCGGCATGTGTTCAAGCGCATCTCCACGATTCCAGGATTCGAAAGCAGGACCCGTTTCGTGACCGCGGCAACGATTGCTCGTCTCGAAGCGTTGAAGCATTGCCCCGTCACTTTCCAGGAGTATGTCGAGCCGCGATTCGACGTTCGTGTCACCTGGATTGGCGGCGAAGCATTCGCGATGCGGATCGACACCCCAAGCTCCGCATTTCCCGAAGACTCGCGCTTGGATCTTCGCGTGAAGCACGAACGATGGTCGCTCCCTGACGACGTAAGGGCCGGCCTGAATGCGCTCATGACGAGGCTCGGCCTGCGTTTCGGTGCCATCGATTTTCGGGTCGATGCGGGCGAGCGTTACCACTTTCTCGAAGTGAATCCCGCGGGTCAGTTTGCGTACGTTGAAATACTCACCGGCCTTGCAGTTATTGATGCGATGGCATCGCTGCTTGTCCACGGTGAGCAGCAACGAGACAATCACGCCGTTCTTTGATTGGTCTGCGCGGATAGGCGTTGAGTGTGCCTGGTCCCGCCTTCCCGCATCGCAGGACAGGAGTCTCACTGGGCTTTGCTCTGCCGATTGGTTCCGAAGGGTCAGCGAGTCCCTTGGACACGAGTGGACAGCTGAGATCCCGGGACCGCCTCGTCGGCTCGTTACCCTTGGATCCCAGAACAACGAAAAGTCTAGGACTTCCCGGACGCTCCGAAGAATCGTCCGGCCGAAGATCCCAACTCTGGGGCCTTCCCCCTATACCGGGCATGGAGACGAAATCCCTGCCCCCCACGGGCACCCCCAACCCCGAAACCTCAACCCCTAGCCCCGTGCCGAGCGGGCAGAAAGCTCGGGACTCCAAGAAGGGTGGGCGCTCCAAGAAAGAAGCATCCGCCGACGAGAAGGTTCCGGTCACCGTCTCGTAAGTCCGAATTTCTTGAAGCGTCTGCGCATTGTTTCGCAAGGATTGGACGAGTCCGTGCTCGATAGCTGTCATGCATGTCGTGGTCGCGACTCCTTCAACTACCGGCAACATCAAACCCTCGGGAAACCTCCCGGCATCGAGCCGGCCCCTTCTTCGCCGTTCGCACGGATCCATCACGCCGTAAGAGAACTAGTCACTCAGGACCGCTGGCCAAACCGACACATTGACGATCCCAGGACCTTTTTTGCTATCGTGGGCGGCGACTCACGGAGTACCATCGGCGCACGAACATGCCGGTTTCACGTCCTCGATGGCAAACCATCCTGCAAGGAGACGTCTCAAGTCAGTTGCTCAGAGAGAGGACTCGACGTGAATCGGCGCGGCGACCTCTCGCCATCCGCGTAACCCGGAATTTCCCCGAGAATAGCCCGCTACTAGTGCGTCCTGGAACCGTGGTGCTCATCGCGGCACTAAAGGATTCAGCTATCCTCAGTCAGGTCAATGCTGCTCTAAAGAAGCGAAGTGCCCAACACCTGGACGCGCTTTCAAAGCAGGTATCTGCTGAAATGGTCAGCGGCTACCAGCGAATGTCCGCACAGCCCGTCGCCTCTCTCCCCACGTTCGCCGACTTGTCATACGGGGGGCGGAGGATAGCCGAGGGGGTTGTTCTCGTTCCCGGAACCTCGGTCGCGGTGTCCACGTCAGCGTACAATGGGGGGAGGTTGATTCCTCAGAAGTTTTCCTTGCGTGAGTTTCAACTCACGGCTTCCCCGAGACCGCTCGACTACATGCTTCTTGTGAACGTGCCTCGTCTCACTGAGGTTGAGCGCGCGGTGTTGAAAGCCGTTCCAGACATTGACACTGAGGTGAACGTATCTGAGTCCGACGCCGCCTTTCCAGCCGTCCTGGTCGCCGCAGCAGCATATCAGGCTGGAATGCAAGCCGTCCGAGTAGCCGCGGTTGCGGTTGGAGCGGCTGCACTAGAGTGGGCAGTTGGAAAAGGTCTCGATTGGGCCTGGGATAAGGCGTTTGCGGACCAAGAATTTGAGATGGAGATCGATGAGGTCGATTGGGATCAGGAGGCGTTCGAGCGCGAAGTGGCCGCAAACGAGAACAACGGAGCCCAGAACTATTACGCGGCCGAGAACGAAAACTACCAGGCGGCCGAGAACGAAAACTACCAGGCGGCCGAGGGGCAGCACTACGCGGAGAATGGTAACACCGAGAACGAGTACGAGGTGGGCGCTAACGCGGCAGAAGGAGCCGGCGAAGGAGAAGGAGCCGGCGAAGGAGAAGGAGCCGGCGAAGGAGAAGGAGCCGGCGAAGGAGAAGGAGAAGGAGCCGGCGAAGGAGAAGGAGCCGGCGAAGGAGAAGGAGCCGGCGAAGGAGAAGGAGCCGGCGAAGGAGAAGGAGCCGGCGAAGGAGAAGGCTATTACATGGTAATTGAGGAGGTTGAGTGGGACCAAGAGGCATTCGAGGCGGAAGCGAACGCTGCGGACGACAATGTCGGCGCGATTCCTCCTCAGCTTCCCAGGACTAGCGGGCAAGCTCGGCCTTTCGCTTCGCCTACTCGTCTGCTCGCCCAACGACGCCAGATGTTGTTGGACCTGAGCTTGCAAAAAGGCCGACGGGGAAAATGATTGGGCTGTCGTGTCTTGGGTTTTGGTTCGCCTTGTCGGTTCTGAATCAATTCCGTCGAGGCTACTACATTAGACCTTTCAAGAAGCGCGACCTGTTTGGACTGATCCCCATATGGACCTTTTTCGCACCCAATCCCGGGAGAACCGACCTGCATGTTTTGGTGCGAGATATCCATGAGAACGGGACTACGCCTTGGCGTGAACTCGAAGCGGGCCGCGCGAAACCCAATCCGATCATGCCACGCTTGCTGTGGAACCCCGAAAAGCGGATATCGAAGATGCACGGAGATTGGGCCTCATCAGTCATGCGCCTCATGGGTACGCGTGGTCGCCGCCGCAAGACCATGATGCTTTCGCTCCCGTATCTGCTTCTCGTAAGGAGCGCATCCTTCTCTGAGCCTGACTTTCGAGCGAGGGCAAGACAATTTGCCCTTGCCAGGTCACCTGGACCTGCGGGAATTCACAAGACTCAGGTTATTCTCGTATCGTCCCCGCACCACCTGGAGTAATTCTATGAACGCGGACTGGGCGGCTCAAGCTTCAGCCCTGATTGCCGCCACCGGACTATCGGTCGGAGCCGTTGAGCGGTGGAGTTTGATGGGTACGATGAACAATCTCCTTCCTTGGGAGTACATCAAGACCAACTATAGCCCACATTCCGAGCGCTCCGTCGTGGACGCAGCATTCGGCAGTGCCGTCTTTGTTCCATTGACGGCGACGGTCCAGGCGGCAGCTGGGTGGGGAGCCGCAATAGCCGACTCCCCATGGACCGTATTCGCTTGTGCGTTGGCGCTAGTTACTCACATGATCCTTCACTACCGGGTGGTGTTTGGGTTTGACGGTTCGGACCAAATGCAGGGTGTAATTTGGGGAGGGCTTCTCGTATTCCATAGCTCGCCCGTCGGAACGACCCGAGATCTCGCCCTTGGATTTATCGTCGGGCAGCTGCTGTTGAGCTATGTGGCTGCGGGTGTTGCGAAGTTAATGTCGCCAATCTGGCGAAGTGGTGCGGCCGTTGAGCTAGTTCTTGGAACGGCGACCTACGGGTCTCCGATGGCGCGGGCCTTGGCAAGCCGTCGTGGCGTGTCGGCTATCGCCAGCTGGGCTACGATGGTATTTGAAGCAGGTTGCCCGCTATTTCTACTCTTGGGCTATTCCGGCGCGGTTTTGCTATGTGTTGGGGGGGCATTCTTTCATCTTTCGGTGGCGACCCTGATGGGACTCAATCTTTTTGTCTGGGCATTCCTTGCTTGCTATCCGCCGCTCATCTACCTAGCCGGGCACTACCTCTGAGTCCTGCCCCGCAGACGACGCGCGGTCATCGTGACGTAGTCAGCCCATAGCGACGAGGCTGGACCGGTCGACTGGTAGCCCGCGTCTCCGGTTGAGCAGAAACGACGACGCAAGCCGCAATAAGCGCCGTGCTTGTTCAGCAGTCAATACGGCCGGGCCTGGGGGCTCTCGAATGCTCGTGGCTCGTGGGCTCGGTTCTACGCCGTCTTTTGGGGCAGTTCTTGGGACCTTGCGGCCACACCTTTCTTCGCGGAGGGACGGCGCCGGACAAGCAGGCGTAGTCGCAACGGACGACACTGTAAGACGCACTCTGGTCGTTGCCCCGTTCTGAAGCCTTGCGGGCAAGGGTTCATGGCCAAAACGACGAGGGGACGCGCGGGGAACACGAGACGCGCTTGTGCGCGAACGATGCTCACGGACTTGTCTTCGAGTGGCTGTCGCAGTGCTTCGAGCGCCGAGCGCCGAAACTCCAGGACTTCGTCCAGGAAGAGGACTCCGTTGTGGGCGAGGCTGAGCTCGCCTGGACGAGGGGTGGGCCCTCCGCCGACGAGGCCGACGTCGCTCACCGTATGGTGAGGAGCCCGAAACGGCGGAGCGTCCACGATGCCGGAGGCGCGATCCAAAAGGCCGGCCACACTGTGGAGCGACGTCGTCTCGAGTGCCTCGGACAGACTGAGGGGCGGCAGGAGCCCGACCAATCGCCGCGCCAGCATGCTTTTGCCGGCGCCGGGGGGGCCCAGGAGCAGGAGATGGTGCCGGCCCGCCGCGGCAATCGAGAGCGCTCGTTTGCCGGCGCTCTGGCCGCGGATGTCGGCCAGACTCGGTCCTGCGCCCGAGCGCGGCTGATACAGCGTGGGCCGGAGTGGCGCGATGGTGCGCCGACCTTGCAGGTGCAGCGCGAGCTCGCTCAAGCTCCGCACCGGATGAACGACGATGCCGGAGACCCGCGCCGCTTCGGGCGCGTTGTCGACCGGGACGAAGGCAGCCCGCATCCCCGCGCGCTCCGCTCCGTCGAGCAGCGGTAGCACACCAGGAATGGGCCGCACGGCGCCATCCAAGCCGAGCTCGCCCAGCACGAGCGCTCCCCCGGTGCAGCCGGCTGGCAGGTGAGCGAGCGCCTCCAGAATGGCGACCGCGAGCGCCAGGTCCAGGCCGGAGCCGCTCTTGCGCACGTCTGCCGGCGCCAGACTGACGGTGATCGCGTACTCTTCCAGCGTCAGCCCGAGCTGCGAGATGGCGCTCGACACGCGAATGCGCGCCTCCCGCACAGCAGCTTCAGCCAGCCCCGCCAGCTGAAAGTGCGCTGGCCCGCGTCGCGATCCCACCTCCACCTCGACCAGTCGCAATGCGAGGCCGAACAAGGTGCCCGAGGTGACGCGAGCGAGCGCCAAGGTCGGGGGCACGAACGTGCTGCTGGTGAGCTCCACGCTCCTGGGTGAGAGCAAGCCCCGTGCCTCGGTGCGAGTGGCTCGAGCGCGGCTTCGGCGTCACCCGAGCCGGCTGGCTCGTCTCTGGCGCCGCCACTGGCGCACCGGGTGGGCCACCCGGTGGGCACGCGGGCCGTCAGCGGCAGGGCGCCTTTCAGCACCCGATGAGGGGCGGTGGCGCAGGGCTCGCGCTCGGTGCCGGGCGGGCGTACGGGATCACAATGACCGTGCACAGCGTCGTTCTCATCCCCGGTGATGGCATCGGGCCCGAAGTCAGCCAGGCGGTGGTGCGAATCTTGAGCGAGGCGGGGGCGCCGGTCTCGTTCGTCACCGCGCATGCAGGCCTGACGGCGGTGGAGAAGGGCGCCGACACCGTGCTGCCAGAGGACACTCTCGACCTCATTCGCGACACGCACGTGGCGCTCAAGGGGCCCTGCACCACGCCGGTCGGCAAAGGCTTCAGCTCCGTGAACGTGGCTCTCCGCCGGGAGCTCAATCTCTTTGCTGCCCTTCGGCCAGTGCGGAGCGTGCCGGGTGTCGTCACCAGGTTCGAGAACGTCGACCTGGTCATCGTGCGCGAGAACACAGAAGGCCTCTACAGCGGGCTCGAGAATCAGATCACCCCTGGGGTCGTCGTTTCGATGAAGGTGGCGACGCGCATCGCCTGCCAGCGCATCGCGCACTGGGCATTTCGTTACGCCAACTCACGCGGCAGAAAGAAAGTGAGCACCTTTCACAAGGCCAACATCATGAAGATGTCGGACGGCATGATCTTGGACGAGGCGCGCAAGGTGCACGGGCGCGACTACCCGAACATTCAGCACCAGGAAGTCATCATCGACGCCGCCTGCATGCGACTCGTGCAGGATCCATCGCAGTTCGACGTGATCCTGTGCGAGAATCTCTACGGCGACATCGTATCGGACCTGTGTGCGGGGCTGATTGGCGGCCTGGGTGTCGCTCCGGGAGCGAACATCGGTGACGCGGACGCCGTGTTCGAAGCCGTTCACGGCTCTGCACCCGACATCGCCGGCAAGGACCTGGCCAATCCGCTGTCGCTCTTGATGAGCGCCGTGATGATGCTCGAGTACCTGGGAGACACGCGCAGCGACTCACGTGCGACCGCCGCAGCCGAGCGCGTCCGTCAGGCATACGAGGCAGCTCTGCGCGATGGCCAGAAAACGCGCGACCTGGGCGGCAGCCTGTCGACGAGCGATTTCACGCTCGCGGTCGTCGAGCGCCTGAAGGCTTGAGCCCGGGGCAGGTGCCGCTCTCGCCCTTTCAGGGTGCGCCGCTGCGCGGCGGCTTTTCGTAGTCGCCGCGCACGATGCGAAAGGCGACGCCGAGCGCGAGGTCAGGGCCGTTCTCGGGGTTACGCGGGACCTTCCGCGCTACGCCCAAGTGCAAGACCTCGTTCGTGGGGGGTGCAGTGCGTCCCAGCGTGGGTTCCGTTTCCTCGCGACCGATGTGGCCGCGCAGATCGCTCTCGCGCACGATGAGCTGCGAAGAGCCCTCTGGATAGCCGGGGTTCACGGTCACGTGAGGTGCGACGCCGCGCGCTTGGAGCGTCGATCCGCGCGGGGTGTAGTAAAGCGCAGTCGTCAGCTTCAGCGCGCCGCCGTAGCCGAGCGGTAAGAGCGTTTGCACGCTGCCTTTGCCGAAGCTGCGAGCTCCCACCAAGACCGAGCGCGATTGGTCCTTGAGCGCTCCGGCCAGAAGCTCCGCGGCGCTCGCGCTGAACTCGTTGACCAGAGTCACGAGCGGTCCGCTCGAGTACGCTCCACCGGGATGGGCGCGCACGGTGCGGATCACCGTGTCGCGGTGGCGGGTGGAGTACACGACGCCCGACGACAAGAACTCGTCGGCGACGGCGGTGGCCTCACGCACCAGTCCTCCGGGGTTGTTGCGGAGGTCGAGCACCAAGCCGCGGAGCGGCTTGCCACTTTTGCGCAACGTGCCGAGCGCTTGCAAAAGCTCGCGATGCGTCCCCGCCTGGAAGGACTTGATCCGGACGTAGCCGATGTCGTGATCGAGCTCGGCCACGAGCACGCTCTTCACCGAGATGCGCTCGCGCACCAGGGTGACGTCCTTCAAGGTGCCGCTCTCGCGGACGAGGATGGTGAGCCGCAGGGGCGTCCCGGCTCGCCCACGCATCAGGCGCACCACCTCGTCGGGCTTGTCGCTATCGAGCGGCCTCCCGTCCAGGCTGACGATCACGTCGCCGGGCCGGACACCGGCTCGATCCGCCGGTGACCCTTCGACCGGCGCAATCACGATGACCTGGCCGTCCCGGAAGTCGACTTCGACGCCGATCCCACCGAATGTCCCGGAGGTGTCGCCCTCGAAGATGGCCAGGTCCTCCGGGCTCAAATAACTGCTGTGAGGGTCGAGCCCGACGACGAGGCCGCGCAGCGCACCCTCCAGCAATTCCCCGCGGTCGACCGGCTCGAAGTAGTTCTCCTCGACCGCCTGCAGTGTTTGGCCGAGCTGGTCGAGGAGCCGATACGGATCCTCCGCCTGCCTGTCTGCGTGCTGCGCGCTGACTTCGCTGGCCGTGAGGAAGACCCCGAGCAGCAGAGCGAGCGGGGTGAATGTGGGAGAGGATGCGCGCGCCGGGTAGTTCATGAAGGACCGCCAGGGTGGGCCCGGCGTTGCCAGAGGTTCTACAATTCTTTACCCTGAACTGCTCGGTAGCCAATTCCGCGGCTAGCACCCAGACGCGCCCCCCGGGCGGCGCGCCCCTTCAATAGCGATCCCTTTAGTCAAGTTTCCTCGAGGTGAGTCAGTGGCAGACGACAATCAGACCCGCACCGGTAGCGACAAGCGCAAGCAAAGCCTGTACTTCCCCGAAATCATGCTCCAAGAGATCAAGGACGAGGCAGCACGCCTGGATCGTTCCCTCTCCTGGGTGGTCCAGCGGGCGTGGAAGCTCGCGCGCACGGAGATCCGCAAGATCCCGAGCGTGAACGACGTGGACGAGGAGGATACGGACGAGGGTTGAGTCGCGCTGCCGGCGAGCCACTGTCGCCGAAGCATCCCTCTCGAGCCGAAGGCCGCGTGAGCGGACTTCGGCTCGTTCGTTTTGTCGAAAGCATGCTCAGGGCTGCAGGAGCACGATCGACTCGGGTGGACGAAAGAGCAGCTTGCCGGTTTCGCCAGGACACCCCCAGCAGCCACTGAAATGCATCCGGGGCCTGATCGATGGAGCGTAGGCGAGCGCAAGAGGACCGGGCTCGTTCTTCATGATGAACGTTCCCGCCAGCACGCGTTCCTTGTCGGCCATGAAATAGGCAACGACGAAAGCGGTGCGCTCTCCCGAGTGGCCAGCGACCACCAAGAGCTCGACGCCGCGCTCCGGAGCCCAAATCACGGCGCGCGTCGTCAGCGTGAAGCCCATGCTGTCGCCCGGCCCGCGCGAAAGCACGGTGCCGGCGGCGTCCTCACGAAAGTACGAGGCGCCCTCGGCCAGAGGCCGAGTCCGTTCATCGCGCCCGAGGAGCGCCCGCAAGTCCTCGAGTGGCAGGTCGAACTCGCGAAACGCGACGCGGTCTTCGGGCTCGCGCAGACGCTCTGCGTTGGGTGCTCCGTAACAGCAGCGAAATGTGACGGCCTCGCCCTCCGGCTTGAGACTTTCTGGCACGCGCCCTGCGCAGCGACGCTCCCCGTCGGCGGCGCCTTTGGCGGCACCGCGCAAGACGCGCTGGCCATGAAGCGGTGAACCAGTCCCGAAGGAGCTGGCGGTCCATTCGAGCGCAGCCCCCAGCGCTTCCACCTCGTAGCCGCTCGCGCATGAGCCTTCGGCACACGGCTTTTCTCCGCCCGCATAGCTCGTGCTGCGCGGTCCTTTGCACGCACGTTCCCACTCGACCTCGGTGCACAAGCGGCCGCCATTCTCGGCGCAGATCACTTGCGCTTCATCGAACGTGACGCCGGGCCCGTGCTGACCCATCGCAGTCGTTTTGGCGTGCGACGCCGAGAGGGGCCGCGGACGACGATCGATCCGAAAGGGGCCCAGCGTGATCGAATGCAGACCGGCTTCCGCGCTCGGGTTGCGGCCTGCTTCACCAGGCAGGCTGCCGGCGCTGAACGATCCAACCGGCACGTGCACGATCGGATCGAGGCCATCGCTCGGGCTACGCACCTGACTACGGGCGTCGCCCTTGCCGCGCGACGCATTGGCGTCTGCACGGAGCTCCGCCTCGGTGCCTGCGGCCCGCTTTGCCTTCTCCTCGGCGGAGCGATGACACGCCGGGAGCGCGGACGCAACCAAAGCCAGCGCGAGGGGCGGAATCCACGCGTTCGCGCGCCTCTGGGCGTTGCATTTCACGGCCCGAGCCTGCCCTTCTGCGCAGGGGAGTTCAAGTCGAGTTGCCCCGTGACGGCGCCCAGGTCCCTGCTACATTGCTCACGTCATGACGCACCCGTTGGTCACGCGGCTGGCCCCCTTGATGGACGGCGATTTGGGTCAGCTGCGGGCGATCGTTGCTGAGTGGGTGCTGTGCACCGAGTGCGAAAAGCAACGTGCCGCACTGCGAGCGTTTGGCTCTGAGCTGGGCGCAGTGCAGCGGCGGATTCGCAATCGTCCGGTCCCCCCCACCTGCGAAGAGATCGAGATCGCCCTGACCGCCGTGCTCGCACTCGCTGGCCGTCGCACACAGACTCCCCCAACACCGCCTGGTCTCGACCCGGCGGTTTTTTCTTTCTCGACACTGTCTTTTCCGGCGCTCGGCGGCGAAAAAGGTCGGGGCCCGAGCCGCAGTTCGTGAGCAGCTTTCAGGTCGGTCCCGGCACCTTCTACGTCCTTCAGTATCAAGCGTTCGACGCTGACGACGAGGTGGCGAGCGAGCCCGAAGTCATCGGTGCAGTCTTCGGCACGGGGCAAATCTTGCCCGAGGTCGAGGCCAAGCTCGAGGGTCGCTCGGTGGGCGAGCACTGGGAGATGCGCCTCTCGGGCGCCCGCTCGTTCGGAGCCCGGCGGGCAAGCTCGATCATCGAGGTCGACCGAGCGGATTTCCCACCAGACGTGGCCGTGGGCGACCGCTTCGAGCTCGAGAATGTGGCCGGTGACCTGCTCGTCGCACACGTCTTGGAGGTGGCCGCCGATTTCGTGGTCATCGATACGAATCATCCGCTGGCCGAGCAGGAAGTGACCCTGCGTGGGGAGCTCTTCGAGGTGCGGCCGGCGACCAGCGAAGAGCTCCATGCGGCCGAGCTCGCGCTCGCCGAAGACCAAGCCTTCCTGGACGCGGCGCCGCCCGACGTCGGAGTGGGCGCCTTGCTTCGCCCCACCCACCGGGGCTAACAGGACCGGGAGGCATCCCCGCCGGGTCCCCGCGAGTGGGATGCCGAGCCGCCCCAGGAGACACGACATGACTATCGAAGAGGACTTCCGTTTCGACACCCGCATCCAGCAGCGTATGGTCAAGAAGGGCGACGTGAGCGCTGAAGAGCTCGAGAAGCGCCTCGCCGCACTTCCCGATCGTGAAGGCGACGCTGCCGTGCTCGACCTGGCACAGCCAGCGAGCATCGCCGACGAGGACGACGAGTGACGGACACCGAAGCGGACTTGGACGCCACTGGCGAAGGCGCGCTGCCGGCCGTGGACTTCTCCACGTTCGTGCTCTCGCTGGCGCACTCCGCTTTGGTGCACCTGGGCGTCGCGCCCGATCCGGCAACCGGCAAAGAGCAAGCGCCCAGCTTGCCGCTCGCGCGGCAGACCATCGATTTGGTCAGCTTGCTCGCCGACAAGACCAAGGGGAACCTCACCGGCGAGGAGGAGCGGCTCCTCGAACAGCTGCTCTACGATCTGCGGCTCCGCTATGTCGAGGCGGCGGGGGTGGCGTCCGGCAAGGCCGAAGCCCCGTGAGGCTTCGATCCGTGCGACGGACGCCCGAGCGGCAGGGCTCCTTGTGGCTTGCTTCCGCCGTGCTGAGCGCGGCGCTCGGCTGCGAAGTGCGCGGCGAGCTCTTGGGGCCGGAGAAGAAGGCAGATCGACCGCCGGCTGCTTTGCCGACACCGGTGCCGGTGCCGGTCGTGCCGCCGCCTACGCCGCCGGGGGCCAAGCCGGCGGGCGCTCCGGATAGTTTCGCGCCCCTGGCGCAAGCGAGCGATCCGGCCGTCGTCTTCGTGCGGACCGTCAGCAGTCAGCGGCGTGGTTTTTCGCGCGTGCTCGCACAAGGGTCGGGTTCTGGCTTCGTGTTCGATCCCGCCGGCAAGATTCTCACCAATTATCACGTGGTGCAGGGCGCACACGCCATCGAGGTCGAGTTCTCGGACGATCGCACATTCCTGGCGCAGGTCGTTGGCGCCGATCCTCACACCGACGTCGCCGTCATCGCGGTCGAAGCCACCGGCCTGCCTGCACTCCCGCTCGGCGATTCCGACCGGGTCGAGGTCGGTGACTGGGTGCTCGCGATTGGCAACCCGTTCGGGCTCTCGCACACCGTCTCTGCCGGCATCATTTCAGCGCGAGGGCGCAGCGGTCAGGACGTGAAGCTCGAGGACCCGCGCGCTTACTACAACTTCCTCCAGACCGACGCGAGCATCAATCCTGGCAACTCTGGCGGTCCGTTGATCGATCTTTCGGGCCACGTCGTCGGCATGAACACGGCCATCAATCCGGAGGCCAACAGCATCGGCTTCGCGATTCCGGTGAACATGCTGCGCGAGCTCTTGCCGCGGCTCCTGTCCGAGGGCGTCGTGCGTCGCGCTGCGATTGGCGTGCATGTGGACGGCGTGGATCGCAGCTTGCAAGTCGAGCTCGGCTTGCCGGACCGTCGTGGCGCGCTGATTCGTGCGGTGCAGCCAGACGGCCCAGCCTCGGAGGCTGGGCTGCAGGCGGGTGACGTCGTGGTCGAGTTCGACGGTCGACCCATCGCCACACCCGAAGATTTGCGCTGGCGTGCCAGCCTGTCGCGCATTGGCCATCCGGTTGGACTCATCGTGCTCCGGGCCGGCAAGCGCACGCCGCTCAGCGTGAAGCCTGCGCCCATGGCCGGGCCGTAGGGCCGCGGCGCCCGAGGCGTGCACGGGGCACGTGACCCGCGGGCGTCACTCGTCGCCGCTGGCGCTCGAAGCTTCGATGTCGACGATTTTGGCGCCGCCCACATAAGGCTTCGTCTCGTAGCGCGTGATGCGGCCGACCTTCCGCACGATGTTCGCCATGCGCTCCGTTTCGCTCAGGATGACGTCAATCGCTCGCTCCTGTGCCGCGTCCGCGGAGACGGTGCGCTTGAGGTACTCGGCGTAGCCCATGACGGCCGTGAGCGGCTGATTCAGCTCGTGTGCGGCGGCCCCTGCGAGCTCGGCGATGGCCGCCTGCTTTTCGTGGCTTTGTAGCTCCCGTTGGGCGTGGCTGAGCCGCGCCTCCATCGCTAGCTTGTCGCGCACGTCGGTGAAGATGCCCACGGTGCCGACCGGCTTTCGACCATCGAGCACCAGGCTGGCCGAAAGCGCGACGGGCACTCGTTCCCCGCGGCTGGTGAGCATGTCGACGCGGTGGTCGGTGAGGCGCCCGCGGCCGCCGTTTTCTTGGCTCCGGATCTGCTTCATCACGTCGCGTGCGACGCCGGGCGGATAGAGATCCTCGACGTTCATGCGGCCGAGCACCTCGTCGCGGTCGTAGCCGAAGATGCGGGCAGCTGCTTGGTTGTACACGAGGATGCGCCCGCGCAGATCCGCCGACACGATGCCGTCCACCGAGCTTTCGATCACGCGTTGCAGGAAGTCGCGCGTTTGCGCGAGCTCCGCACGCTCGTGCACCAAGCGAGCGATGCCGTCCAGAGCTAGAGCGATGGCGTCCGCAATCGCCGAGGCCCAGAGGGTCGAGCTCTGGTCGAGTGGGACACCGCTGGTCGTGCGGATGACGAGCGCGAGCGCTGGACCAACTCGAGTCGGCAGGACGAGTCGAGTCGCCGACTCGTCCGCTTGGGCGGCGCCATCGCGCCCTTTCCCCTGGAGCGCCTCGATCGAGACCGCCGCTTGGTCGAGCAGCGCGGGCGCCAGGCGCGTGGCCGCGCGCAGGACTTCATCCGTCGAGGCGGACCCAAAGAGCTCGCGCGCAAACGCCAGCAAGCGTGCGGTGTCCGTCGCCACGGCGTCGCCAGCATTCCGATCCGAAGGCGGTTCGGCCTGGGCCTTCATTGCTGGGCAGCCTAGCATGCTTTCTGCGGCGCCCAGTCGGGCCGCTCGGCCGTGGCCAATCCCGGCGTGATGGTCGGCCCGGGCTCCCGAGCGGCCACGTCGGATGTGACTGCTATTTTTTTCGCCGCGGCGTCGCTCGAAGGGGGCGACTGCGCTGTAGCATGAGGGCCGAGATGCGGCGCACCTTCCGGCTATTTTCTGGCCTGCGCGAGGTCGCTGGTCTCGCCCGACACATCGAGCTGCGCGCGGTGTCGCGTTGGGTGGCGCTCGGGCTGGTGGTGGGTTTGTGCGCAGGCCTGGCCGCGTGTGCGCTCTTGCTTGGCTTCGAGGCGTTGCGGCACCTGACGCTCGTGGGACTGGCCGGATTTCGACCGCCGGAAGCGGCGGGGGAGGCGGGCCTCTTTGCGCCCCTGCCAGACCGCGGCGTGAATCCGTGGCTCGCGGTGCTGTGCCCCGCTTTGGGCTTGTTCGCGTCGAGCTACCTGGTGCTGCGCTTCGCCCCCGAAGCGGCGGGCGGGAACGGTGGCTGGCTACGTGCGTTCCACGAAGGAGGCGGTCGCGTGCGGTCGCGAGTCGTGCCCGTCAAGCTGCTCGCCTCGATCCTGGCGCTCGGCACGGGCGCGAGCGCCGGACGCGAAGGGCCCATTGCGCACATCGGGGCCGGAGTGGGGTCGACCATTGCGCGTGCACTCAAGCTCAGCGCGCGGGAGCGCCGTCTACTCCTGCTCGCTGGGGCTGCTGGCGGTATCGGCGCCATCTTTCGCACGCCGCTCGGCGGAGCTCTTTTCGTCGTCGAGGTGCTCTACACCGATGACCTGGAAGCAGAAGCTCTCGTGCCTGCCGTCCTTTCCTCGGTGGTGGCGTACTCTCTCTTCACCACGCTCTTCGGCGAAACTCAGCTCTTTGCGACGCCCGAGCTCACGCGTCTCGATTGGCGCGAGCTGCCCGTCTTTTTGTTGATGTCGGTTGCCGTCGGGGTGGTCGGTGTGCTGTTCGTGGCGCTCAATCGTCGGCTGACGGCGTGGAGCTCCCGGCTGCCCTACTGGCCGCCGCTCGTTGCTCTGGCCGTAGGCGCGATCGTCGGCGGACTTTCACTGCTTCATCCGGTCGTGCTCGGTGCGGGTTACGGTTGGGTACAAGAGGCGCTCGTGCCCAGCGGACGAATTCCCGGGGGGAGCTACGGCGCCCTCATCTTGCTCGTTTTGGCACTGCTCAAGGTGGTGGCCACCTGCCTCGTCGCCGCGACCACTGCAGCGGGAGGCACGTTCGGTCCTTCGATGGCCATCGGTGGCCTCGTGGGCGCTGCTTTCGGCGTCTTTTTCCATGAGCTCGCGCCCGACGTCGTGACGCAGCCGGCCGCATACGTGATCGTCGGCATGGCGTCCTTCGTCGGCGGAGTGGCGCGGGCTCCGCTCTCGACGCTCGTCATGGCCAGCGAGATGACCGGCAGCTACGAGCTCTTGGTCCCGACGATGTTCGCGCAGGTCATCACCTTCAGCTTGCTGCGTCGCTGGCGGCTCTATCCGGAGCAGGTGCCCACGCGTCGTGATTCTCCAGCGCATGCCGGTGAGTACGCACTGGACGTCTTGGCGGGGCTATCGGTCAGGGATGTGCTCGTCCCGGGGCCGGTGCAGATGTTCGAACGATCGGTCCCGCTCTCGGCGCTTCTACGCTCGGCCACGTCGGGCTCGCAGGTCGTCTTTCCCGTGCTGGGCGACGATGGCCGGCCGGAGGGCATCGTCAGCTTGGAGACGGTGCGGGCGTATCACTACGACGAAGCGCTCGGCCGTTTGGCGGTGCTGGCAGATTGTGAGTCAGCCTTCGTGTCGGTCACCCTCACCGACAGTCTCGCCGTAGCCCTCGAGCGCATGACCCGAGCTCACTACGAGCAGCTCCCGGTCTTCGACCCCAAGGACCCCGCCCGTCCGCTCGGGCTGATCAGCCGGGGGGATCTGCTCGTCGCGTACGCGGGCGGCCTGCGGCAGGTGCAGGAGCCGGGTCCGCCCAACTCGCTTCCGCGGGGAGCTGCCTCGAGCTAGCGGGCCCCGCTGCTCCTGCGGCATTCGGTCGGCCGGTTAGCCGGCAGATCCTGGCGACCTGCACTCCGGGTAGCCCTCCTGGCCGCGGGGAGGTATATCGCGAGGCGCCCCACCTTAGTCCACATGGCCTCCGTCCCGAGTCACAGCGCGCTGGAAACCGTGCACATGGAGAAGACCCCTCGGCGCAGCAATCAATCGCCGGCGGCCTCCTCCAGGTCGGCCTCGAGCGGCTCCGTCGTGGTCGACCCGTCCTCTCAACTGCCGGGAGGCCCCGCGTCGCATCGCGGCACCGACGGCTCCGGCGCGACGCGCCGCAAGGCCGAGACCACGCTCGTCTTGCAAGCGCGGAAGGTGGACACGCTCCGGCGCCAGGTCCTGCAACGCCAGCGAGCCCAGGTTCGAGGTCGTCGCTGGAACCTCGTGCTCTGGGGTCTCGCCGGTGCTGGAGCCGTGCTGCTGGGCGGGTGGCTCGCAACTCGTCTTTCGCCCGGGCGCTCCGACGGCCTGGAAGCACCACTCGTGCTCGGCCGCAGCGAGTCGGACGGCGCTCCCGCTCTGGCTCCTCCCGACCCGGTCGACGCGCAGGATGCCCAGCCGCAGTCGACGGACCAAGACACGAGCGAGCGCGCGGGACGGCGCTGGGCTGGGAATCGACGCGGAGCGGGCGCCGTGCCCTCGGGCGCGCCAGCCGGAGAGGTCGCACAGGCCTCGAGTGCCGACGCTGAGGCGCGCGCGGGCAGTGCGCGTTCGCCCGACGAGCCGAAGGTCGTGGGCGACTGGGGCGACGGCTTCGACAATCACGAAGCGTCGACGGGCCGTCGGCCGAGAGCTGGCAGTGACGCCGTCAACCTGGACGACCTGCCCACCGAGTGACGGGCGGCGCCCGGTATGGGACAAAGGACGCCGGTGCGTCCAACCGCGAGCGACTCGTCGACGCCGATCGACCGAACACGAGTCGTCCTGGCCCAGTGCCTGGCCGCGCTGTTGGCCATCGCCGTCTACGCCCCAGCCCTGGATGGGCCGTTCGTCTGGGATGACCGGCTACTGCTCGAGACTCCGCAGATCGCCGAGCTCGCGCCCATGGCCGACTACTTCCTGCAGCCTTTTTGGCAGGTTGCCGAGAGCGGCAGTGAACCAGCGTCGGGTCGAGGTGCGTACTACCGCCCCCTCGCCACTCTCAGTCTAGCCCTCGATCGGCACCTCCACGGCGATAACCCCGCCGGCTTCCACCTCATTGGTCTGGTGCTGCACGCCGTCAACACGACGCTCGTCCTGTCGCTCGCTCGTCGATTGGGCGCCACCCTGCCGGCGGCGCTCGCGGGTGCACTCCTTTTTGCCTGGTTTCCCCGATTGACCGAGTCCGTTGCCTGGATCTCGGGGCGAACGGACGTCATGGCGAGTACCTTTGCGCTCCTGGCGCTGCAGGTCACGCTCGGCTCTTGGCCCTGGCGGCGCTTCCTGGCGGCCATCTGCCTCGTGCTCGGAGCCTTCTGCAAAGAGGTGGCTCTCGCGGCTGCCGTCGGTATTTTCGTTTGGGAGTGGCGCACGGACGACTCTGCATCGGCGAGCCAGCGCTCGGGCCGGGTCGTGCCCACGGTTGCGGCCTGTGTGACCTATCTAGGGCTGCGCACTTGGGTGCTCACGGGCAGCACACCGGCGACCCCGCTCACGCTCCCCGTGCGCCTATTGGCGTCGCTGGAAGCGGTCGCGCGCTACGCGCTGATGCTGGTCGACGGCTGGCAGCCCCGCCTGCAGATCGGCTACTTGGCGCAGCCCAACGGCTGGCTGGCCGCGCTCGGTCTGCTGCTCCTGCCGCTGGTTTGGCTCGCGCTGCGAAAGGCGCGCCCCCAACGGGAGCAACAGCTGTTCCTCGTGGTCGCCTTCGTCGCCGTGGCCATGGTCCTGCACCTGGTCCCGATCCAGGGGAGGGTCGTGGCGGCCGATCGCTTTCTGTATTTGCCAGTAGCTGCGCTCGGTGTGCTCCTCGCCGTCTGGATGTCCAGGCGCTGGGACGGACGCGCGGCGGTCGTCGGCTTCGCGCTGGCGCTCAGCTATGCGCCGGTCACCTGGCAACGCGCCCGCGTCTTTGGCGACGACATTGCGTTCTGGGGCACGGCGGTGGCCGAGCGTGCCTCGGCGCTCAATGCGCACGCTCGACTCGGCTTCGGAAACCTCTTGGCCGAGCATGGGCTCCACGACGACGCGGCGCGCCAGTACGCGCTCGCTCAGCCGGGCGATGCTGGGAACTGGATGCTCTGCCAGTACAATCGCGCGGGCCTCTTGGCGACGAACGGCGAGTTCGATGCGGCGGTAGCCATCTTGGAGCAGGCCTACGCCCAGGGGCCGAGTGCCACCTTGCAGAAGCGCCTGGCCCTGCTTCACGCAAGCAAGGGCGAAGTGCTCGAGGCGCGCGCTTGGGCGCGAAAATATGCGGCATCGGCAGCGGATCCACGTCAAGCGGAGGAGCTCGACGCGCAGGTGACGATGATCGCCAACGCCATGCCGGCCTTGGCGCGTCCGGTGACCACGCTACCCGAGAGGCTGGCTCGAGCACGCGGCTACGCGGAACTCGGTCTCTACCGTCTGGCCATGGCCCAGCTGGTTTCGCTCCTGGGCGATCCCGGCATCACGCCCGCCCATCTCCAGGGCATGCTCACATCGGCTCTCGAGCACGGCACGCCCGAGCAGCTCGAGGCCGTCCAACAGCGCCTCGAGGCCACGAGCGCTGCGTATCCCTCCGCCTACGCCGAGCTCGTCCGGGAGCGCCTGGCTCGCGTGCGTCGCCTCCGCGCGTGGACGCGCGAGCTCGCGGAGAGCGAGCGGGCCGCCGCCCTCTGACACCCCCAGTCAGTGGGGGAAGGCGTAGAAGACGGTGTCGAAGCCGGCGTGGGCCTCAACGAGCTGGAGTGTGCTTGGCCCAAACCGCCCAGTGGGCATCTTGGTAGTGCAGGTGGTGCGTCGACGCAGGTAACTCGATGGGCCGACCGCGAACCAGCACGTAGTCGTAATAGGGATGGATCTCCTGGAAGGTAACCCGATCGGGTTCCCACTCCCAGTTCAACCTGGGTGCGGCGCCCGGCGGAGGGAAGTGTCCTTCACGAAAGTGAAACGGCCAATGAGGAAAGTGGGCAAAGGTGAACATGGCGACCCCGCCTTTGGCCGCTTGATAGTACGAGACGTAGTGCAGAAAGGGGAAGTTGGTCGTCGTCTGATTGCTTGGATTGAAGATCAAGCCGATGACTTTCTTGCCGGGGGTCATGGCGCCAATCGCGCGATCGATCCCGCCGACCTCGTTGCGCTCGAACGCCAGGAAGTGACCGCAGACGTTTGCAACCGACCCACAGCCGGCGATGACGAGCGCGGCCGTCGCTATCAGACCGGGGAGCTTGTGTGGCAGCCGCAGCAGCGGAATCGCGCAGAGCAACATGGGCACCGGGAATCGCTCCGACAGCAAGAAAACGTCACCGACGCGGCTACCCAAGCTCAGATACAAGAATAGGCAGGCAGGAACGATCAGGCCGTAGCGCTTGATGATGGGGCGAGGCGTCTCGGGCTCGCCCAGCGTCAGGCACCATGCAATGAGCGCGATGAAGGCGACGAGCGTCACGAAGTACTCGTCCGAGCCGTCGTGAAAAACGTTGGTCGTGAGATCGAGAAAGCGCTGAAATGATACCGCCAGAGGGCGTGCAGTCTCGGCGTCGAGATGGCTAGCGGTGGTGCTACCCGCAGCCGTCAGGTTGGCCCACCAAAGAATGCAGAGTAGGCCAGGAATGCCCGGGATAGCCGCGCGCAGCCACCTGCGAGGGTGCAGCCAGGGAAAGACGAGAATGTAGACGACGCCGAAGATAGCGAAAGGCAGGACGTGGCAGAAGAAGAGGAGGACCACGAGAACGGACGCCCACACGGCCGCCTTTCGGGTGGGATTGCGGACGTATTCGATCACCCTGGCCATCGTGAGCAGCATGAGCGGCAAGGCGAGGACGAATGGCAAAAGCCCGATCGTGAACATCTTGTTCACTACGAGTGGGATGGCAAACAACGCGAGGCGTTCGTCCTTGTCCAGCGCCACCAGGAGCTCACGCAGTGCGAGCGGCGTGCCGGCCAGATAGCACGACATCAAGACGGCATTCGCTCCCCATACTCCGAAGACATACGCAAGGAGCGTTCCAGCAAGATAGTAGAGCACGTAGGCCGTCTGCGTCAGGCCAAGCTCGAAAGTCTGAGTGAGAGCGAGCTGCGGGTCGCCGTAATCGTGCACCACACGCAATACAGCGAGATGGAGGGGCAGGTCTTGCAGCGGTGGGTGGCGAACGATCCAGGCAGGTGCGCTGCCCACCAAGGCCATGATCCAGATCAGGATCACAACTCCGCGTGGCCGCCAAGCCAGCAGAGAATGCAGGCGTCGCGCCAATGATCGTCTCAAACTAGGAGCATCATCACTCACGAGCGCACCTCCACACCGAGCTCGCGGCATAGTCGACGCAGGCGTGCGACACGCTGCGTGCGCTCCGCGACCAGCAATGAGAATTCTCCCGGCGTCGCTGGATCGATTTGCAGGAGTCGCTCGTGAATGGCCGTCACCTGCTGTGGCGTTCCGTAGCTCAGCGCGAACACGAGGATGGGCCTGAGCTTTTCGCTGGTCATCAGCGGGTCGGCGGCGAGGGCTGCCAGTTCGCTCATGGCAACACGGAACAGCATCGCCTGAGCCAGGCCCTGTGCGTGCGACATGCGCTCGTCGAACGACGCATCGGGGGCAAGAGTCCTTGGTCGGGCCGCGCGAAGGCCGAGGACCGATTTTGCCAGATCGTCGGCCCTCTCCTGGTCATTGACCAGCCGACTAAACTCGGCGGTCGCGTCCCGTGCCTGCTCGTGCCGACCAGCTACAGCATGCAGCAGAGCGATGGACGAATAGAAGGTCGGCAGCGGATGCAGGCGCGCGAGGTCTTCCAATACGCCCAATGCCCGCTCGGTCTCACCGTTCATGCCCAAGAGCTGGGCTTGCTGCTGGCGCGCCAAGAGGAAGTTTCTCCCATCGCCAGCACGAGCGCGATTGAGGATGGCCATTGCTTCGTTCCACATGCCATGCCTGGCTAAGAGTGCTCCAAGTCCCAAATGTGAGAGAGCGTTGTGCTGGGACGCCTGTTCGCGCACCGCTGTACCCCAGAACGCGATCTCATCACCCCACACCTGTGCGCGCCGCCACGTGAAGGGCAGGTAACTCAGCGTGAGCGCAGCCGTTGCGACGAGCAAGCCATGGCGTACTCGCCGTGGCTGGACGGCTGCGAGGCGCCCTCCTGCGACCGCAGCCAGTAACGCAACTGGCAGGTACAGAAAGCGATCTGCAACCACGATCGTGCTGTGAAACGGCAGAATGTGCAGTACGAGTCCAATCGATACACTGGCGGCCACCAACAGCAGACATTCACCGTTTCGAAATCGAGCTCGACGAGCCAGCGGTGTGCTGATGAGCCCAATGCCCGCACCCAACGCGACGAATCGGAAGTCAGGCTGCCCTACTGCGCCGATATTGAGTTGCGGGTGCCAGCCATCAACAATCATGAAACCATACCGCCCGACTGATTCGAGAGCGCTGAGGATCCGAGCCTGGGGGCCGATGTCTCCCGGGTCGAGCCCCGGCCCAAGGACACGTGCCCGTAGGCCCACGTAGATGAGCGCTGCCAATGCCTGCGGAGCGGTAGACGTGAGCCGCTCCTTGACGGGTCGTGAGCGATCTCGGAACCACTCATAGCCCACGATGGCAACGACCGTTGCAACAGCGACCTCTTTGCTGAGCAGGCCGAGGAACGCCAAGCTGGCCGCCCTCCAGGCGCGCAGGCGTCCGTTTCCGAGTGTCACGAGCAGGGCCGCCAGTGAGAAGAGTGCGGCCAAGAGGTCTGTGCGGCCGGAGATCCAGCCAGCCGCTTCCGACAGCCGCGGGAACCACGCGAACAGGAGGGCGCTCAACAGGGCAGGCAACCCCGTCGCTCCGAGGCGCCTCGCCAGCAAGAAGACGAGAAGCGCATTGGCACCATGAAGTAGGAGGTTCGTGAGATGAAAGCCCGCTGCGTTCCCAGCGTGAAGGGCATTATCGAGAGCCAAGCTCAGGATTGTGAGCGGGCGATAATATGCGGCGCCGCCCTCCCAGTCGGCTGAAAGCCAAAATGGACGCGCCAGGTACACCCCGATGGACTTGAGTTCCGCTACTTCTTTGCGGAGCACGAGCAACTCATCGTCCCACACGAAGGGCCCTTCGAAGGCCGGCGCGTACGCGGCTAGGCCCAACACGAACGCGAGTCCAGCGAAGAGAACGATTCGTGGAAACGGCTCGGATGGCGGAACGCTCGCGGATGTCATGCGGCAGGTCACTTCGTCCCGGGAGTCAGGCTGACGGGCTCGAGCGCCAGAAGCTCTGGTGGCAACTGACGGCGAATAGCGTCGACAGCTGTTCGGCCTCGCTCCGGCCCCAAAGCCCGCGAGGCAACTTCGAGCGCCGCGCCGTCCAGACGGGAAAACACCAGCAGCTGTACTGCGAGAGGTGCGCGGCCCGGATGATCGACGCGTACATGCTGCACTTCGAGCAGCGCCCGGCCGTAGGCGCCGAGACTGGCATATGCCTGCGCGCGGGCGAGATGTCGTTCGCTGTCAGCGGCCCGTGAAGCCCGTGCGAACTCCTGTTCGGCTGACTGGAGGCGCGTGTCGAGCTCGGCGAGGGCGGCGAGGGTGACGATGCTCGGCATGATGTGCTGACGACGGACCATTGCGGCATGGCGCTTACGTGCTCGGTCGAATCGCTCTTCGCGGGCTTCGCCGATGGCTATCAGCAATGGGTTGGGCGCCAAGTGGAGGTGGTGATCTGAGATGGCGTCGAGTAGCGAGACTGAGATGTCGTGAACGGCGAGCCGTGTAGTCAGGGGCGCTAGATGTCGGGCGAGCGCCGCTTCGCCTTTCATCGCGACCCAGTGCGCCGAACGCTCGTCCAGCGGCCATTCGATGGCGAGTTCGGGATTCCTAGCGATTCGGGGACGGCCGGCGAGTCGGTCCAGCGCATCCTGAGCCAGGTGTTCCAGCTGCAGGCGGGCACCATCGGGAAGCGTCCGCGCTTTCAGCGAGATGAGGCGCCCGTAAGCCTCCACGTTTCGCTCGCCGGAGGCGATAGCGCGGAACCGCAGGCTAGGCGTGCGCAGGGAACGCTCCAGGTCGTCAATGGCGCGTTCCCGGTCGTTTCGCGCAGTCCATGCCGACGCGCGGCTACGTAGGGCCTCCGGATTGTCCGGATTCACCAGCAGCTCGCCGTTCCATAGCGCGAAGTCGGAAGTGAAATCGAGCGCCCGGGTGGCGATGAGCGCGACATAGATCGCAGATATGCCACCCACGGCCAAGCGAAAGCTCACCTGGGGAAAGAGGTGCTCTATGGTCGCGCGTGCCAGTCGAGCCAAGCCGGCTCCCAGCAACCACAGTGGCAGGTACAGGAATCGGTCCGCCGTGGTGAACTTGGAGCCAGTATCAGTCACATTGAGCAGCGGCCCCAAGAACGCTGCCGATGCTATCAAGAGCATGAGCGCCACTCGGTCTCGACGAAGGGCCCACGCACCAAGCAGCGCTGCGCCACCGACAAGGAGAGCGCCGACACCGAGGTCAACCGGAGAGTACACGGGACCAAGTGCGCCCCACTCTTGCGGTCGATGAAAGAACGTGAATGGCCAGGGCAGGACGATGCGCTCGAAATAATGCGTGAGCGTGACGAGTGCATGCGCTGGAGTGAAATCCCACGCTGGCGTCTCGACTGGAAGAAATGTGCGCCGCAGCACAACGTAGCCGACACTGAACGCCGCGACGGTACCGATCACGTAGAGATACCAACGGCGGGCCGCGGACGACGCTTGCAGAGCGCCCACGCCCAGCAGAATGGGGGTTGCTAGCGCAGGTTCCTTGCAGAGAAGCGCTGCGCAGAAGCAAACGGCGACGCACAGGATCGACGACCAGCGTTTCTCAGGAGCTTCACCGCGGTACGCGAACTCCACGGTAAGCAACACGAAGCACGTCATCAGTGGATCGGGCCGACCGGAGACCCAAATCACGGCTTCCGCGCGAGTGGGATGCAGCGCAAAGAGCAAAGCAGAAATCGCTCCCAGTACCTGACTACCCGTAAAGCGTCGGCCAACGACTAGGACCAACCACGTGTTGAGCGTGTGCAAGAGCACGTTCATCAGGTGGAACGGCCACGCCCGCTCGCCACTCACCAGCCAGTTAGCCAGGTAGCTGAGCGTGACCAGTGGCCTATAATAGCGCATGGTGTCGGCTTCGGGACTGCTGCTCGACACGTCCCAGAGATGGGTTGTGAAGGCGCGCGGCCAATATCTGGCGTCGTGTACGTAGACGTTCTCGGTGATGAGACGCGTGTCGTCGTACACGAAGCCGCCGAGAAGCGCAGGTAGGAAGGCCAACGCGGCGAGCAGCGGGATCCAAGCGTCTCGGCGCGAGAGCGACGGCTGCAGCATGCTAGGAACGAGAGAGTGCGACAAAGCAAGAAAGGAGCGCAAGAGGCGCTCCTTTCTCCATTTGCGAATAGTACTCGAGGCTTACTTGTCGCAGGCGGCGGTGACGTCCAGACCGCTCAGGGCAGAGGAGCCTTCCGTATCACACAGCGCAGGAGCCACGACGAGCTGCATGGCGGCGGCGCTGCCGACGATCGTTGCGTTCTGGTAGATCTTCTTGTGGGTACCGCCCAGTTGCGCTTCGGCGTAAGCCGTGTAGCCGTCACCTGCCGTTGCCGAGGTATTGGACGAACCATCCGATGCATACATGTATGCGAAGTAGATCGGTTGGGTCATCGAGAAGTTCAAACACGTCCAACCTGCGCCGTCATTCCAGGACGCCGCTGCGGGCTGGAACTTCTCGCCCTCGTTCGGCGCGGCGCTCGGAATGGCGCTGGCAGCGCTGGGACACAGCTGGCGGGACACGCCCACCGAGGTTCCGACCGAGATGATGGCGCCCGCCATCTTCTCCGCCTCGAAGTACGCGGCAGCGTCCTTGCTCATGCGGCCGACGGCCATGCGGGCTTCGGCGGACTTGGAGTTGGTGACGTACTTCTGCACGCCGTAGATGGCCAAGGCGGCGAGGATGCCGATGATGACCACCACGATCATGAGCTCGACGAGGGTGAAGCCGCGCTTCCGGAGGGACTTAATGATTGCCATAGGTACTGGGAGCCTTTCTCGAGTGCTGGCGCCGCGCTTCGAGGCGCCTCGCCGATTCCGTGCTTCGGCTCAAAGCAGCTTCCGGGCCAACTTCCTCGCCCGGCGGATTTGTTTCCGGAGAGCGAACGGAATCGAGCGTTTACCTAGAGACGTACATGTCCGTGGCTACGCGGAGATCTCGCGCGCTGTACGAGCAGTGACTGACGAAAATTGTCAGTCCGACCGAATGACCAGGCGCAAAAACGTCAGTCACTTCGTGAAGCGTGTGGAGCGCTCGGACGGACTCTCCGCCCCCCGAGTCTCGCTCTTTTCGCTATACGGAGCGGCGTGACTCGCCTGCGGAACCCCTGGCCGCTCACCTTGGCCTACACGCTGTTCGTCATCCTGTTCGGCGCGGTCGTGCGGGTGACGGGGTCGGGGGCTGGCTGTGGCCAACATTGGCCCACGTGCCACGGCGAGGTCGCGCATCTGCCGCAGACGGTCGAGACGATCATCGAGCTCACCCACCGGGTCACCTCGGGCTTGTCGCTCGTGATGGCCGTCGCCGTGCTGTGGATCACGTGGCGCAGCCTCGGGCGCCGGCACTTGGCGACGCGCGCGGGTATCTGGGCACTCGTGTTCCTATTGGTCGAGGCGCTCGTGGGGGCCGCGCTCGTGCTCCTCGAGCTCGTGGTCGACGATGCGTCATGGCTGCGCGCGGTGGTGATGGCAGTCCATCTGTTGAACACCGCGCTGCTTACGCTCGCCTTGATGGTGGCTGCGTGGGCCTTTGGCCGCAGGCAACCGACGATCGGAAGCGGACCACCGGGCGCGCGTCGCGTCGTCTTTTTGATGTTGGGGACGCTGCTCGTGGTCTCGGGCACGGGCGCGGTGACGGCACTCGGCGACACGGTGTTGCCCCGCGCGGCGGGCGCGGGGGGCGCGGCCGAGGTGCTCGGGCAGGCCCTGAGCGGCTCGGGTAGCCATTTTCTCGAGCGATTGCGCGGTGTGCATCCCGTGGTGGCCGTCCTGGCCGCGCTTTTGCTCTGGAGCAAAAATGATCAGCTGGCGCCCGGCTGGGGGCGGCGTCTCTTGCCGTGGACGGTGGCGGTGCAGGTCGCGGCGGGCGTCGCCAACGTGTGGCTCTCGGCGCCGGGCTGGATGCAGATCGTCCATCTCGCTCTCGCCAACACCGTGTGGCTCGTGGTCGTCTACGCTGGACTCGAGACCCTGGGTCAGGGCGAGCCGAGTGAAGGAAGTCAGTCATGAACGAGCAACACGAAGAGGCGACTCAGCAGCAGAGCGACCGCGTGGCCGAGGTGGCGCGTGCCCGGTTCGAGAGCACCGTCGGCAAGCTGGCCGCGTATTTGCGCGTGCCCGCCATCAGCTGCGAGCCCGAGCACGCTGGCGACGTGCGGACACTCGCCGAGCGCGTGGCAGCGGATTTGGGCGAGCTTGGCTTCGAGGCGACGGTGCGCCAGCTACCGGCCGCACTGCCGCTGGTGCATGCCGAGCGCCGCTCGGGCCAAGCGCAGGCGCCGACGTTGCTCATCTACGGTCATCTGGATCTACAGCCCGTGCGCGGGGAACACTGGGAAACGCCGCCCCACGAAGCGACGCGCCGCATGACGGCGGACGGCGAGCGGCTCTATGCGCGCGGCGCCGCCGACGACATGGGCGGCTGGGTGTCGCACCTGGCTGCCATTTCCGCTTGGCTGGAGGTGACCGGCGATCTGCCGCTGAACCTCAAGCTCGTCATCGAGGGCGAGGAAGAGATCGGCTCGCCCAACCTGGAGCGCTACATGGATGCGTTCCCGGCAGACTTCGCCGCCGACGTGATGGTCCTCACCGACTGCGAGAACCCCGCGCTCGACTTGCCCGGACTCACGACTTCGCTACGTGGCTTGTGGGAGGTGGAGCTCACTTGCGAGGCGCTGGCGAGCGACGTGCACTCGGGCCTCTGGGGCAACATGGTTCCCGACGTCAGCCTGGCCTTGGCGCGGCTGATTTCCCGCTTGACCGACGTCGACGGCCGCCCCGTGTTCGGCCTCTGCGACGTACCCGAGGCGTTCCGTGCCGGCGCCCGCCAGATCCCGCTCGATGCCACGGTGATCCGCGAGGGGGCGCACGTTCTGCCGGGCGTCCAGCCTCTGCCCGAGCGCGAGCGCCCCGCCGCCGAATGGCTCTGGCGGCAGCCGGCGGTGACGGTGCTCTCGACCACGCTGCCGCGGCCCGACCAACACAAGAATGCACTGCGTCGCGCCGCCACCGCGACGCTCTCGATTCGTGTGCCACCCGGAAAGACGCGCCAAGAGCTGCGCGGGGAGCTCGAACGATTGCTGCTCACCGATCCACCCGGCGGGGTGCGGGTCACCCTGACGGATCGGCCCGGCGGAGCCGAGTCGTGGCTCTACACGCCCACCGGGCCAGCCTTCGTCGCCGCCGACCGAGCCTACGAGCGCGCTTTTGGTCGCCCGCTCACGCAGATTGGCATCGGTGGCTCCATTCCTTTCGTGGCGCTCTTCGGTCGCCGCTACGCGCACCTGCCGCTCATCCTGAATGGCGTGATGGATCCCAAAACGGGCGCTCACGGGCCGGATGAGTCGCTCCATCTGGGCCTGTTCGAGCAGACCATCGTCGCCAGCGTGTACCTCTACGAGGAGCTGGCGCTGGCGCTCAGGCGCTGAACGGACGGGCCGTGGGCGGCCTGCAGGCGCCGACAGCCCGCTGTGCCCCTCAGAGCGGGTGTGCCCCTCAGAGCGGGTGTGCGTCGACGCAGAAGTCTTCGATCTTGAGGCCAGTCACCGGGCCATTCCAGATCTCGAAGCCGCCTGCCACGCTCATGATGGTATCGCCGGGCAGGGCGTAGTTCTGCTGCGCGTGTCGCACGTACTCGAGCACGTCGAAGCTGTAGCTCATGGAGTCTTCGCCGGGGGGCCGCACGTAGCTCACGATGCGCATGCCCTGATGCGTGCCGGTCCAGACGGTCCAGCGCGCCGGATCCGAGCCGACCATGACGTTGCTGGCCGTCGCGGAGCCGACCGGCTGATCGCTGGCGGGATCGTGGAGCCACAGCATGAGGAAGGCCGTCTGCGTGGTGCCGTTGCCGATCCAGATGTCGTACGAGACGTTGTAGTCCGTCCCGGCCGACCCCGCGCTCCAGCGCATGCCGGAGTCGAGCCGGCTGAGCGACGCGATGGTCGCGGGCAGGCCGCATTCGCCCGACTGAATGTCGGAATAGAGGCCGCAGAAGACCGCCGGGTAGCCAGCGGGCGAGAAGTCGATGCCTTCGCTGCCGAGGTACGAGTCGATCGAGAGCTGGGTGCCCGCGTAGGTGATGGAATGGGACTGCCAGTTCGTTCCCCAGCCGTTGGCGAGGAACTTGTATTGCACGGCGGGGCAGGTGTTGAAGTCCGCGCAGTTGGCGCGCCACGTGTCGACCTGTTGGTACTGGCCGGTGGCGGTGCCGCCGGGGCTGTGCGACGGCGTCGCCGTCAGGCAGCTGCCCGTCGTGGGCGGGGCGCCACCGCTGCCCGGGGATGCGCCACCGCTTCCGGGAGCGCCACCGCTTCCTTCTGCGGGAGAGCCGGTGATCTTGTCGGCCACGCCATCGTAGGTGCCCTGGGCGTCGGGGCGATCGATCGCGTCGTAGAAGCCGTCGGCATTCAGGTCGAGGCCGACGCCGTCGATGGTCCCGTTGCCGTCTTCATCGATTCCGTAGGAATCGAGCATGCCGTCCTTGTTCGTATCGACCTTGAGCCACTCTCCGGCGGTGCCGCGGCTGGGCGCGCCGATGTCGTCGGGCACCTGGTCGCAGTCGGCGTCGTTCAAGGCGCACGCTTTCGGCGCGCAGGACGCGGACAGTAGCGACGGAAGGAACGCAAGCAGAGGGAGGGCCAAGGCAAGGGAAGTGCGAGCAGAGAAACTCATGGCAATCGTCCGTTCGTTATGGTGGACAAACTGCCCACGCGCCAGGCACTTTTCCGCTTGCAGCAAGCGGTTTTGTAACGTCGCTAGCGCCATTCTGCGCTCTCGCTGCAGGGTGCTTCCCACACATTCCGCTACCTATCGGCGGCTCGCTGACTGGCTCAACAAAATCACCGCGTCTCACAAAAAGGGACGAGCGCCGCTCACGAGGAGGGCGCTCGTTCGGAACCGCCTGTGAGGCGCGCGCCTCACAGATGCATCATCAGAACCAGGACAGGCTCTCGATGCAGAGGTTGGTGACTTCGTGGGACGCGTCGGGGTCGGTCACGACCTGCCACTGCAGGGCCTCGAGGTTCGTCAGGTCAGGCACGTCGGTGCCGGACGAGTCCCAGCACTTGTGCTTGAAGTCGGACCACTCCACGGTGACCGGCGTGTTGGGCACGATGGTGAACTTCATGCAGAAGTCCTCCGTGCTGCCCATCTCGGTGACCTTCACGCGCAGCGTGGCGCCACCCGCGCTGCCGCTCGCCACGAAGGTGAAGCCCTTCACGTTGTGCATGTTGGCGTTGTAGGGGCTCTTGACGCTGGCGTCTCCGCCGGTCTCGTTCAGGTTGAGGCCGATGCCGCCGCCCCACTGCGCGCTCCACTGGCAGGCGCCGGGCGTATCCTCGGGGCCTGCAGTATTGCAGCCCGTGGCGCCCGTTTCGTCGGTGACCTGGACCGCGGTGCCGCTGACGCAGGGCTTCTCGGTGTCGGGGCTGAACTTGCTCACACCCATGTCTTCGAGCGGGGCCGTGTCGGCCGTGAGGTCCGTGTGCATGAGCGTGTCGGTGACCGCCGCGTTGTCCTTCACGCCGTCCTCGAGGATGTAGAACGCACCCTGGATGCCGACGGTGTTCTCTTCGCCGGGGACCCACGTGCCGCTGCCTTGGAAGAGCGAGTTCGTGGCGGCTCCACCCGAACCGGTTTCGCCGCCCGCGCCGGTGTTGCCGCCGGTGAGGGGGTTCGGTCCTCCGCTGTCGCCACAGGCCGCGGTGAAGCTACTTGCGAGAGCAATCAAACAAACAAGGGAGAGTGAGGTCTTCATGATGGAGTCTTGGTTCCTTTGGACCGAAGTCGCGCCCCTTCCGGATCGCGTCCTTTCGGAAGCGAGAGCGACTTCAAGTGAAGCGCTTCCTACGGCGCTCTTTTTATCGGAAGTCCATCGAAGGTCCAGGCTGAAAGGGTTTCCGCACCGTCCGACAGCGGTGGGGCGGCCCCGGACTTCGTTGTGCCACTGGCAAAATGCAGTCACCCGGCATAACCGCTGACCCGAAGGCGGTGCCGGAACGCGCGCCAGGAAGCCCTCGGTTTCGCGCATTTGACGGGCCTCGGCCGGCCAGCTACCAGTTGCGCCCCCCGCGCTCCCCCGAGCGGGCACGCGGGGCCCTCGAAGCTGGCGTCCGGCTGCCGCTCGGGAGTGGGAAATGGTCTCCCGCCCCGCCCGCAACTGGGACGCACGCCAATCAGGAGAGACAGCACATGAACAGCAATCCGGGCGTCATTGGTCGTAAGGTCGGGATGACGCAGATCATCGAAGAGGACGGCACCGTGGTGCCTTGCACCGTCGTCCTGGCGGACGTCACCGTCGTCGGAAAGCGCACCGCAGCCAAGGATGGCTACGACGCCCTCATCGTGGGCGTGGGCGAGCGCAAAGAGAAGCACACGACCAAGCCGCTGGCTGGCTTCTACAAGAAGGCCGGCTTGAGCGCGAAGCGCGAGATGCGCGAACTCCGCTGCACCGCTGCCGAGGCGGCCGCCGTCGAGGTAGGCCAGAAGCTCGAGCTCGGTAACGTGTTTGCCGAAGGCCAGTTCGTCGACGTCCAGGCGACGTCGAAGGGTAAGGGCTTCGCCGGCGTCATGAAGCGCCACCATTTCGCGGGCGCCCCGGGCAGCCACGGTACCCACGAGTACTTCCGTCACGGTGGCTCGATCGGTACGAACATGACCCCCGGCCGTACCCTCAAGGGTCGCGGCATGCCGGGCCAGCTCGGCAACAAGACGGTCAGCGTGCTGAACCAGAAGCTCGTGAAGATCGTCGCCGAGGACAGCCTCCTGCTGGTCAAGGGCACCATCCCCGGCGCACCGAATGGCCTCGTCATCGTGCGCGGCGCCATCAAGAAGAAGAACGGCGGCAAGGTCTCCTGAAGATCCGCCCGTGACCGGCGCGCCTGCTCCACGACTCTCCGTCGCGAGCTGGCGCGCCGAACGCATTTTGTACGACCACGCGGGCCTCTTGGTCATCGACAAGCCACGCGGCATTCCGACCTACGGCGGCGACGAGACGCTCCGCCACGGCGCTACGGTGCGCCTCGGCGATTGGCTCGAAGCGCAGGGTCGCTCGCCACGCCTGGGCGTCCACCAACGTCTCGATCAAGAGACGAGCGGTGCGCTGCTCTTCACGACCGATCCAGTGCAGGACGAGCCGGTGCGGCGGGCGCTCGAGGAGCACACTCTGCGCCGCACTTATCGCGCCCTCGTCAGCGATCCCCGGCGGCGATTGACCGACGCTCGCATCGAGCTCGAGCTCGCAGGTGACGGCGAGCGCTCCCGGGTGGTCGCAAGCGGCGGAAAGAGCGCCGTCACTCACGTGCGGGTGCTGGAGCGAGTGGGCACGCTGGCCGACGTCGAGCTCGTGCTCGAAACGGGACGTTTGCACCAGATCCGCGTGACGTTGGCGCACCTCGGTGCGCCCATCCTCGGCGACCGTCTGTACGGCGGCCCGCCGGCTGCGCGACTCTTCTTGCACGCCCAGAGGCTCGAAGGAGCGCCGCTTCCGCGTGCTGTCGAGGCGCCGCTTCCGCCTGCGTTCTTGCGGACGCTTCGGGGGCAGACAGCGGCGCCGGAGTCGAGCGAAGTGCGCGAGCTCGTCCGCGACGCCGTCGCGCTGCGCGCGCCGCTTCTGGCGCAAACGAATGCGGTGCGCCTGCTGCACGGCGCAGCGGACGGCTTGCCGGGCATCTGGGTCGACGGATTTGGGCAGCGCGCTCGCGTGGCCTTCCGCCCCGACGTTCGACACGAGATGCTCGCGCTCGTTCTTCGAGAGCTGCGTCAGCTGGGTGTTTTGGAGGTGGGGGCGGCGCCAAAGCGAGCGCGGTCGGGTCCCGGCGCCGCGGCACAGGCCGAGAGCCCGCCCGGGTTCGACGTGGCGTCGGCTGATCCCTTGGCGATCCACGAAGACGGCCAGCGCTACTTGGCCCCGAACCTCGACGGAGCAAGCTCGCTCTTCGCACCCGAGCTCCGCGAGCTCCGCCGCCGCGCCGCCAGCTGGGCCGAAGGAGGCTCCGTCCTCATAGCGGCTGCTGCCCTCGGTGGCCTGGTGCTCCCGCTGCTCGGCTCCACGAGCGCCATCACCGTCGTCGACCGCTCGGGCGCGGCGCTCGGCCTCCTGCGCGCTGCCTTGGGCAGTCACTCGGCCTCCGTGCGACTGCTGCGCGAGCCGGCGATTGACTTCCTCGAGCGCGAGGTGCGCCGCAGCAGCCGCTACGTGCTCGTGCTGTTGGATCTGACGGCGGCGCGCGGCGATCGGGAACGCCAAGAGCTGGCGGGCAGTGCGCTCCGACTCGTGGCTGCTGGCGGGCGGCTCGTGGTGGCGCGCCGTCCGGATGGGGTCGGCGCGCGTCAGCTGCGTCGCTGGTTGCGCGAGCTGAGCGTCGCAGCGGGACGCACCGTCCGCTACGCCAAAGAGGTGCCACTGCCCTCCGACGTGCCCGAAGCAGTCGGCTCGGGCGAGCACGACGACGACGTCGGCGAGCGCGACGTGCGAAAGCCGCTCGTCCTCGAGCTCGACTAGAGCGTGCCTCATCACCGATGCATCGTGCGTGCTCCGGCGTGCGCCGTGCGCCGTGCGCCGTGCGCCGTGCGTCCTCTCTCCCTGGGATGCCGAGCATTAGAAAATCTAATGGCTCGTCGGCGGAGCTCGAAGGAACGGCCGCGTGTCGAAAATAATGTTGTTCTATTTCAGACAGTTACAGGTCGCCCCTGAGAGGCATCACTGCCCCGTCGCGCCTGAGCATTAGATTTTCTAACAGGGTGCCTCAAGGCGCACCCTGTCAACGAAAACAACCGTGCCCGCGCGGAGAAGCACGCAGCCTGCGGCCGCTGTGGGGGAAGGCACGGGAACCTGCCTGCGGCGGTGGCTCGCGGCGTGCGGCGGTGGCTCGTGGCCTGCGGCGGTGGCTCGCGGCGTGCGGCGGTGGCTCGCGGCGTGCGGGGGTGGCTCGCGGCGTGCGCGCTACACGTCGTCTGCTGGGGGTTCGAGCTCGGCGCGTCGGGGCCGCAGGCTGTGCTCGATCGTGGCCCAGGTCGCTTCCGGAGCGAAGCAGCGGGCAGCATGGTGTCCGTCTGCCTCACTGATGGTGTCTACCTTGCAGCCGGCGAGGTCGTGCTTGCGCAGGAACTCCCGCAGGTGCTCCGCAAAATGCGTCGCCGTGCCTTCGGCGCGCGGACCGTAGAAGTCCCAGTAATAGGTTTTTCCCCTGGCTGCCGCGATAGTGTCGGTCAACTTTCCTCCAAGCTGCTCGCGACGTGGCGCGCGAACGTCTCGAATTCCGGGAGGCGTTGGTTCAGCACCGGGTCTTGCTCGAGCACGCTCAAGGGTCTTTCCCGAGGCCTCGCCAGCTGCTGGATCGCGGCGTCGAGCGCCGCCAGGTGCCGGGCGACGACGCTGCCATCGACTTTGCCGGGGCTCATCGTTCGAAGAAGCCCTGCGCGAGGCGCTCTCGAGTCTGGCGGTCCAATTCGGTGGCGAGGTCGGCCGCGAGCCCGTAGGGCGCTGCCTGGTCCACGTTGAGGTCCACGTAGACGGCAACGTCGACATCGCTCCTCGAACTCGCCTCGCCTCGGGCCTGGGACCCGAAAAGGTAGCCTTCGAGCACCTCCGGGCGGCGCTCGAGCAGCTCTGCGATCCGCTGCGTCAGCACGGCGAAAGGATGGCCGAAGAACCCCCGAGCGGCAAACCGGAGGACTCTCCGTCCCCCTTCCTCCTCCTTTCGAAAGCATCTCGGTTGTGAGTGGGCGCTCTCGTTCGTAGCGTTTTCGAGCCGTCATGAGTCGCAAGCAGAACCCTTATGCGGGGCCCGATCCGCGCACCGTCGAAGCCAAGAAGCGAGGGTACCCTGCGCGCAGCGTCTTCAAGCTCGAAGAGATCCAGGACAAGACGCAGATCTTCCGCGGTGGACAGCACGTGCTCGACTTGGGCGCCGCGCCCGGGAGCTGGAGCTTGTTCGCGTCACAGAAGGTGGGCCCGTCCGGTCGTGTTCTCGCCATCGATCTCTCGGAGATCACTCAGCGCTTTCCCCCTCACGTGACGGTGGTGCAGGGTGATGCCTTCGACCTATCGAGTGAACTCCTGGCCTCGCATGGCCCGTACGACGTCGTGCTCAGCGACATGGCGCCGCGCACCAGCGGCGTGAAGTTCCAAGATCAGGCGGCGAGCTTCGAGCTCTTCGTGCGGGCGCTCGAGGTGGCCGCGCAGTTCGGCAAGCCCGAGACGTCGGCGTTCGTCGCCAAGATCTTCATGGGACCGGAGTTCAACGAAGCCATCGCGCTCGCCAAGAAGGCCTACAAGAAGTCGCGCGTGATTCGCCCCACCGGCACACGCCCGAACAGCAAGGAGACCTTCATCGTCGGTCAGGGGCTGCGGCCCCGCTGAGGTCCAGGGACTGCGGCCCCGCTGAGGTCCGGCGGCTGCGGCCCCGCTGAGGTCCGGCGGCTGCGGCCCCGCTGAGGTCCGGGGGCCGTGCAGCCGCGAGCAGCAGGCGGACGCCAGATTCTTTCCCGTTTTGCGTCCGGCGACCTAGAGGTCGAGCGTGCCCAATCGCGCACTTTGGCTGCTCGGTGTGTCCGGAGCTCTGCTCGGGCTGGGCGCCGGTGTGGCCTCGGCTCGGAGCTCGGGTGGGGGGCGGAGCGGCGTGCTCTCGGGGCCCGCCGATGGCCGAGCAGACGGGCGCCGGGCGGCGAGCGAGCGCAGCAGCCGCGCGCCCGCGGAGCAGGCGGCACGTGTGGGCGTGCCGGTGGCGGACCCCGAGGGCGGCGCAGCTGCGAACCTCCCGCGAACGAACGCACCCAGAGCAGACGGGGAGGTCCCGCCGTCGACGCCGGGATTGACGGCAGAGCTCTTGCTCGGAGCGCTCGCGATGGAAACTGCGGTGCGCGCCGAGCCATCGCCGACCGGGGCGCGCTTGGGCTTCCTGCGCGCGGGGAGCCTGGTCCGGCGCAGCGCTGAGCCGGCGGGGCACAGTGGGTGCCCGGAGGGCTGGTACCAAGTGGAGCCGCGTGGCTACGTCTGCGTGGGCAGCACGGCGACCATCGACGCGAGCCATCCGCTGCTCGGCGTGACAGCGGCGCGCCCGAACCGCCGCGCTGGCTTGCCCTATCGCTACGGACGGAGTCGCTTCCCCGCGCCGCCGCTCTATTCGGCGCTGCCGAGCGGCGACGTGCAAGGCAAGAGCGAGCCCGACCTCGGGGCGCATCTGCCGAAGGCGTTTGGCCTACCGTGGGCGGGCGTGGTGTCGACCGAGACACCGGCTGCGCTCGCGAGTGGAGCCCCGCTGCCTCGTCCGTTTGGCCTCCCCCAGGGCAGCGCCATCTATCGCGGCCGCGCGCTGCCCAAGAGCGCCTTCGCCTTCACCGAGCTCTTCGAGTCGGGTGGACGGAGCTGGGGCCTCACCACGGATTACTCCGTGATCCCGCTCGATCGGGTCACTCCTGTGCTTTCGAGCTCGTTTTCTGGGGTGCGTCTCGCTCCGGGCGAAAGTCTGCCGGTCGGCTTCGTGCGCAAGCAAGGCGAGCAGCTCTTTGCGGGGGATCCGGAGACGGGGCTTTCGATTGTCAGACCGGTGCAGTTTCGCGAGGGGTTCCGTCTCTCGGGCCGCGTCGTGCGCTCGGGTGGCATCACCTTTCGCGAGACGGCGAGCGGTGAGTTCCTGCGCGACCACGAGCAGCTCTTGGTCGTGTACGGGCGCAAGGAGCTGCCGAAGCCGGCGCGCCGCCACCGCGCATTCATCGAGGTCTCGCTCGAGCGGCAGACGCTCGTTGCCTACGAGAATGGCACGCCCGTCTTTGCCACGCTCGTTTCGGCGGGGCGCGACGGCTTGGGCGATCCCGCGACCACGTATTCGACGGTGCAGGGGTTCTTTCTGATCCACACCAAGCATGTGACGGCCACGATGAGCGGCGACGAAGCGGACGACGAGTTCGACCTGCGCGACGTGCCGTACGTGCAGTACTTCCACGAGGGCTACGCTCTGCATGCGGCGTACTGGCACGATGGCTTTGGCACGCCGCGCAGCCACGGCTGCATCAACCTGGCCCCCGACGACGCCCGCTTTCTGTTCGGCTGGACGGACCCGCCGGTGCCCGAAGCTTGGCATTCTGCCCTCTCCCGTGAGGGCACGCTGCTCTACGTGCATCCGTAGCGCGCCGCGCCTGCGCCGCTCACTCGACCAGGGCGCAGAAGTTTTCGGATTTGAGGCCGACGCCGCCGCTCCACACCTCGAAGCCGGCGGCTACGGCGCTCAGGTAGAGGTTCGACGACATGCCGCGACTCACTGCATGTTCCACGAGCGGCGCGAGATCGTCCTCGAAATCCGTGACGGCGGTCGTCGCCTTGTAACTATAAACCGGAAGGCCCTCCCAGGTTCCTGTCCAGAGCTCCCAGGTACGTCCGGCAATCGGTAACTCTCCTCCGTTCGTCCCAATGGGCGTGACGCCGCCGCCCGACCCCAAGATGACCTGCACGAGCGCGCTCGCATTTCCGCCCGCCGAATTCGTGAAGACGAGTTCGTAGCGCGCCAGGTAGGTGCCGCTCGCCGCCGTCCACGCCCAGGCCGTGGGGAGCGCAGAGATGCTGCTCACGAGGAGCGGCAGCCCTGAGGCGTCCGAGCTCACGTCTGCCTCCTCGCCGATGTACACGGAGGGGAATCCGAGGGCCGGCTGCGCCAGGCTACCGCTGCCACTCTGTGCCGTCAGCGTAAACTCCGTGCCCGTGCCCGTCAGGGCCTGGTTGCCCCCCAGGTTGTTGTAGAAGTTGGCGCGGACGACGTAGCTCTGCCCCTCGCGTTGGACCTTGAGGTAGTCGTAGTCCCCGCTGAAGTTGTAGCTGCCGGTGCCCGCGGGATCGTCGAGGCTGCAGCCGCTGGCCGGCGCGTCGGCTTCCACCACGGAGTCGACGCAGAAGTCGAAAGGAACTTCAGGGTCTGCCATACCGCCGCCGTTCGCTTCGATCCGGAGCAGCACTAGTTCTTCCTCGGCGTAGTCCGCACCGCTACCGTCCCAACAATTGATGCTGAAGGCTGTCCAAGGGATGTAGGTGGGGCCGCTGGTATCCCCCAGCTGGGCGCACCACCGCTCGTCGGCGTTTTCCGCTGCGTTCGCCCCCCAGGCTTCGATGCGCAGAGGCGTGGCCAGGTTGTTGTCGATGTCGACGATGATCCCGTCCCTGGTCGGGATGACTGCTTCTGCGGTTGGGATGCAGTCGGTCCCCGTGCAGGTCGGACCCTGCTGGAGATTCCACACCCAGCCGGCGGTGCCCAGATAATAGGGGTGGGGCTCGATGGTCCCGGACACGCAATACGGCGGGCTCGTCGCGGTCGCGAAATCGTCCGGCACGATGGTGCTGTAGTCCGCGAAGGGAGCCACGAACCCGTGCCAGTCTCCGCTCTCGTAGTAGCCCGCGATCATCGGAGCGCCGCCGGAGCCGACATCGCCGCCGGAGCCGACATCGCCGCCGGAGCCGTCGCCGCCGGAGCCATCGCCGCCGGAGCCGTCGCCGCCGGAGCCATCGCCGCCGGAGCCATCGCCGCCGGAGCCGTCGCCACCGGAGCCGTCGCCGCCGAGGCCACCCGAGCCGCCGCCCTCATCATTGGCGTCGCCGCCCAAGTCCGAGCCGGCACCGCCCGTATGCCCCACCTCACCGCCCGAGCCACCCTCGCCGTCCACCACCAGCTCCGGTAGGAGGCACCCCGGCGCCGCGGCTCCGGCCAAGAGCAACGAGCCGAGGGCCGCCGCTCGTGCCCGACGCGTGCGGGTCCGACCCTGGCGGGCGCTCTGATGGAAGCAAGTCATGCCGGCAGTTCTGGCGGAAGCCCCAGGGCAAGGCAAGCGCTCCCACGGTCCGGGTCCGGTGCGTGGGCCGTGCAGCGGGAGCGGATGACGGCGTCAAGGGCCAGCAGGACACCAACAGGACGCCGAAATGACTCTTTCAGCCTCTGCTACGGGCTGAGCGAGACGCTCGACGCGCAGAAGTCCTCGAGCTTGAGGCCGACGCCACCGCCGCTCGAAATCTGGAAGCCACCGAGGAGCGTGTTGAACTCGTCGCCCGCCTCGAATGTCGAGACATTTTGGGCAGCGTGGACGGCGAAGGGTCGCAGGTCGCCTTCGAAGGTCGCCTGCGAAGTATCCCTCCAAAACACCGCCGCCGGGACACCTTCGATGACGTCCGCGTTGGCCTTCCAGACCGTGCCACGGTCCGTGAAGTCCGCGACGGGGTTCCCGCCGGGGGTGCGACCGCTGGCGCCGAGCCACACCTGCACGACCTGGCTGACCGGGTCCGTGGCGTTGGAAAACCGCATCTCGAGCAGGGCTACCGCGCCAGGCCCGAGGTCGCCGCTCCAGCGCATGTACATGGAGACGACTTCCGATGCGAAGAGATCGGTGGGCAGCCACGATGAGCCCGAGCTCGCCCCGCCCACCTCACCTACGAAGGCCGCAGGATAGGTGCCGGCCTGGCCGGATGCGCCGGTCGTGACCTCGAAGAAGGTGCCCATCCCGGCGATGACCTGGCCGTTGCCAGTTCCCCAAACGTCGCCTTGCACCACGTACGGCTGCGCCTTGCGCACCACGTTGGCCGAAGCGGCGCCGGCGAGGTTGAAGCTGCCGAGGCCCGGAATCCCATAGAGCTCACAGTTCGCGTCCGGTGAGTCCGACTCGCCCACGATCTCGACGCAGTACTCGAAGGACCGAGCCGGATCACCCGACCCGGGCCCCGGTACGAGCACGTTGACACGTGCGAGCTCACTCTTCGCGTAGGCTTGGCCGCTGCCGCCTTCCCAGCATTCGGTGTTGAACTCTTCCCAGGGGATGTAGAGGACGCCGTCCTGACCGCTGATGTCGGCGCACCAGCGCTGGGACGGGTCTTGAGCGCCATTCGGGCCATCGATCTGGACGCGAAGCGGGCTATTTCCTGGGTTGTCGAGGCGCAGGACCAGCCCTTCGGAGGTGGGGACTTGAGTCGACGCGGTGGGCACGCAGTCCGTGCCGCTGCAGGTCGAGGGCTGATTGATGTTCCAGGTCCAGCCGGCGATCCCTGCGTTGCCGGCGTTCGGATCCAGCGAGCCGGAGACACAATAGGGCGGGGCTAGTGTGTCGTCGAAGCTCGGCGGGTCGATGTCCCCGTACGCAACGAGCGTCCCGACGAAGCCGTGCCAGCTGTTGCTCTCGTAGTAGCCAAAGATGGGCGCCGCTCCGCCGCTCCCTGTTCCGCCCGTGCCCGGTCCCCCTGAGCTGCCTCCGCTCGCGTTGCCGCCGCTGCTTGTCCCGCCCGTCGCATCGGGCGCCGCTCCGCCGCTGGCTCCAGGAGCACCGCCGCTCCCCACTCCGTCGCCGCTCCCGCCGCCGCTCGACGTCTGGCCCCCCGAGCTGGTGCCGCCTACTTGAGTGACCCCACCGGCACCGGGGCCGGTCCCGTCGACGAGGAGCTCCGGCAGCAGACAGCCGGGCGCACTGGCTCCGAGCGCAAGGGCGCAGCCGAGCGCACCCGCTCGGATCCACCCGGCACGTGCCGGTCGACTCTCCCGCCTGCGCCCGCCGCGCATCATGTCGCCTTCGGTTCTGGCCGATGCCCTGCGTCAAGGCAAGGGGCAGCGTCGGATCGGGTTGGCCAAGGCCCTCGGAACAGCTAGCGTCGCTTTCAGTCATGGCCCTCGGCAAGCGAACTCGTGTGCTCGCGGTGAGCGCTCACCTGGCACTCGGTGCGGCGCTTTGGGGGATGCCGAGCGCCCATGCGGCCTCGCCCGCCGCCGTCGACGACGAGACCCGAGCCGCGGCACGGAAGCTTGGCACCGAAGGGGTGCGCGCTTACCAGGCGGGCAATTACGACGAGGCCAGCGAGCGGCTGGAGCGTGCGTTCAGTTTGCTCGAGGCCCCTTCGCTGGGCCTCTGGTCGGCGCGTGCGCTCGAGAAGCGGGGGCAGCTCGTCAAAGCGGCGGAGCGGTATCTCAAGACGACGCGACTCCCCGTCGAAGCGGGGGGCGAGGCGAACGTGCAGGAGCAGGCCAAGGCTGATGCCGCGGCCGAGCGCGAGGCGCTCCTGCCTCGGATCCCCGAGCTCGTCATCCAGATCGAAGGCGCGGAGGCGAGTGACGTCGAAGTCACCGTCAACGGCGCTCCCGTGAAGTCGGCGTTGATCGGCACGGCGCGACCCACCGATCCCGGCGTGGCCGAAATCGTGGCTCGGCGCGGCTCGGCCGAAGTGCGCCAGCAGATCGAGCTCGGGGAAGGCCAATCTCGCACCGTCACGCTGAACCTCGAGACGGGTGAAGCGACGGCCCAAGAAGGCGCTGTGGTCGCTGCCACGGGTCCCGCGGCCCCCGCCGAGGAGGATCGCGCGCCGACCGCGGGCTCGAAATCGCGCTGGCAGGTCCCGGTCGGCTGGACGTTCCTGGGGCTCGGTGTCGCTGGGCTCGCCACGGGTGGCATCGTCGCCGGTCTAGCGGCGGGCGAGTACGATGCGGCGGCCGCTGGGTGCAACAACAACGTCTGCCCCCCCGGTTCCGAAGATCAGGTGGCCGGCTACAACACGATGCGCGTGGTCTCGACGGTGGGTTTCATCGCGGGCGGGGTGTTCGCCGCTGCTGGCGTGACGTTCTTGCTGACCGCGCCCAAGCGCCCCGAGTCGGCGTACATCGCGCCCGTGCTGGGCTTCGGCACCGTGGGCGTCCGCGGTCGTTTCTGAAAGGTCTTCGGGGCTGCCCGGCGCCCATCAATCGGGCAGACCCAGCTCGCGCCAGCGCACGATGCCCCCGGCCAGGTTGGCGACGCGCTTGAAGCCGGCGTCCCTGAGGATGACAGCGGCCATGGCCGAGCGTTTGCCCGTTTGGCACACGAGCACGATCGGCTTTTGTCCGTCGATTTCGGAAACCCGCGCGCGGAGCTCCTCGAGCGGTACGAGGCGCGCGCCGCTGAGATGGCCGAGCTCTCCCTCGAACTCTCCCGGGCTGCGCACGTCCAGAAGTTCGACCGACGCGCGATGCTGGGCCACCCACTCGGGCGCGATCTCCGGCAGGCCTGCGTAGGTAGCGATCACGGGACCCCACGACGGCTCGTCGGCCGCCGGCGCGAGTGGTCGGCCGGAGCGCAGGTTGGCGGGCAGAGCGAGGTCGATCTGCTTGGGATGCGGGAGGCCGAGGTTATTCATGTAGCCGACGAAGTCCTCCTCGCGTGCTTCGCCGCCAATGCGGGGATTGAGGCGGCGCTCCTCCCCGATGGTGCTCGAGGTGCGACCGTCGTAGTCGTGGGCTGGATACACCGCGCAAGCATCCGGTAGCGAGAACAGCCGCTGCCGGATCGAGCGGTAGAGCTGGTGAGGATCTCCTCCTTGGAAATCCGTGCGGCCGACACTGCGCACGAGCAGAGCGTCGCCCGAAAATACGCAGCTCTGGTCGTCACTGACCAGGGAGAGACAGCCCGCCGTGTGCCCCGGGGTGGCCCAGACCGAGAGGCTGCGTTCGCCCAAAGGGATCCGGTCGCCGTCGACGAGCCCGAGGTCCACGTCGGTCGCGCCGTACTCGCGTGCGAGACAGATCTTGGCCCCGGTTGCCTGGTGCATCAGCCAAGCGCCCGTCACGTGGTCTGCGTGACAGTGCGTATCGATGACGTGGGTGAGCTCGAGCTCGAGTTCACGCACGAGGGCCAGGTCGCGCAGGTGGCGCTCGAACACGGTGTCGATCAGCACGGCTCGTCGCGTGCCTTCGTCGCCGAGGAGATAGGTGTAGGTGCTCGAAGTCGGATCGAAGAGCTGTCGAAAGATCATGACCGAACCCGCCTGCCTGGCTAGCAGGGTGCCTCAAGCCGCACCCTGCCGAAAGAGACAACGGTGCCCGCGCGGAGTCGCGGACCGCTCTCGCTCGCCTTTCCCGCGCGGAGAAGCGCGGAGAAGCACGCAGCCTGAACTTTACCGCTGCTCAGAGCGGCCGACGTCTCACGAGTCGTCCTCCTCGAAGCGGCGCCGCAGACGCGCCGCGCCCACGACCAGGCGGTGAGTCAAAAGGAGGAGCGCATCGTCACGAATTTCGTCCGTGAAGCGGCCAATCTCGCTCGCCCAGGGCCAGAGCTTCAAGGAAGCCGCGAGATCCGCCGGCGCGACGCCCGTCTTCAGCGTGAGCGCGAGCAGCGGCTGGCGCACCTGTCTGGCGTAGAGGTGCACGTCCGTCAGCATCACGAAGACCACGGCCGCCGCCATCACCAGGAAGAGGGCCACGACGGCTCCCAGCCAACCAAACCAGTACCAGAACAGCAGCGCTGAGCCTACGAGCAAAGGCAGAAACTTCGAGCTGAAGTTGAGCGGATCTGCTTCGAGCCGTTGCTCGAGATCGCGCCACAAGTCTTGGAGGGCGCGCTCGCTCACGTTCGGCTCTGGGTCTGGGTAGCCGTCGTCGGCGTCGTCCAGCGCGTAGCGTCCGATGCTGCCGAGGAGGTCGCCGGGCAGGCGGTCCATTGCGACCGTGAACGTTCTCGTTTCGGCTCGGGCGAAGGACAGAGCGGATTCGAGCAGCTGGGCGACCCACCGGTCGCCAACCAGCGGCAGCAAGGCCACCAGGCGGGAGAGCTCGGGCGGCAGCTCCTGCCCCGAAGCTTTGTCGAATGCGCCCGAGAACGAGTGCGCGAGGAGCGCACGATCGTCCAGCCAGCCGAAATCTCCGCCCCCGAGCTCGACGCGGTCCTGCAGCGCGTGGGCGCGTGCGGGCGCGGAGTAGGCCAGCGCCGCGCTCGTCTTCAGCAGCGGTCGCCGGATGTCGTGCCCTGCGGTGAGCAGACGTTCTGCCGCTTCACTCAGGAGCTCGTGCGCCAGGTAGTCGACGCTTCCAGCGACCAAAAGCTCGTCGGTGGCCTCGTCGACGAGCAGGGCAGCACGCTCCGGCCCGACTCGAGCCACGAGCTCCTCCAGGGTCATGGGGGGTGCGAAGTTCACGGCCTCGAGCTCGCCGGTTGCAAATGACTCGCTCGGGGCAGCCTCTTCGCCATCGGCGCTGCGCGCTGCTTCCGCCGGGCCAAGATCTTCCGGCGCCCTGTTCGAGTCGACTGGCCCGACGGGCGGAGAATACTCGTGACTCGTGAGCAGCATCGCTTCTGGATCGTGCTCTTTCTGCAGCGCCAGTGCCGCTTCGTAGGCGGCATGGATGCGAGCGAACATGACCGGGTCTTTGTCGGGACGATGCTGGCGGACGAGTGCAACGTAGGCGCGCTTGATGGCCTTCTCGTCGGCGTCGGGAGCGATGCCAAGCACGCTGAAGGGAGGGTCGGGTCTCATCAATAGCGCTCGCCGCCGTCCAGCACCTCGCAGACGCGCGTCAGGTTGGCGAACGCCTGCTCGATCTCGGTGGGATTGCGATGCTGGAGGACCGCCTCGAAATGGTCGATGGCGCTTGCCAGCGCTTCGCGCGCCGTTGGCTCCAGATCACGCCACAGGAGGTTCGCGCGTGAGAGGAGGTCTCGGTAGCGCGGGCGTTCGCTGGGATCGGCTTTGAGGCGGGAGAGCCGCGCCTGGGCGCGTTCGAGATCTGCACCCGACATCTCGCCCGCCTTGCGTTCATAGACGGCCGACACGGCAGCGCCCGTTTGCACCACCGTCGCCTCGACTTCGAGCAGTCCATCGAGATCGTAGGTGAAGCGCACGGCGATGTTGCGATCGCCCTGGAGGGGGATGCCTCGTACGACGAGCTGGCCCACGTGGCGATTCTCGGTGACTTTGCGACCTTCGCCTTCGTAGATGTCCAAGCGGATGACCTTCTGATTGGGTTCGGTGGGCCCGAACAGCTGCTCGCGCGACGTGGGGATCACGGTATTTCGATGCAACACCGGCGAAAAATAGCCGTGGAGTTTCTGCCCACCTACTTCTCGCACTACCTCCACGCCGAGCGTGTGTGAGGCCACATCCGTCAGCACGACGTCGCGCACGGCATCGTCTTCGGCCAAGAGCGCGGCCTGAATCGCCGCTCCTTTGGCGATGGCGAAGTCCGGCTCGGGGTCGACGTGGGGCTCGCGACCGAAGACATCACGCGCGAAGTCCTGCACGCAGGTCAGGCGCGTGGCTCCACCGACGACGACGATGGCGTCGAGCTCTTCCGGAGTGAGACCAGCGGCTCGCAACGCCTCGCGGCAGGGGCCACGCATGCGTTCCAGGAGCGGACGATATGCCGCGTTGGCTTCGTCGCTGGTGACCTCGAGCGAGGTTTCGGGACACAGCCCGGCGAAGGGCGGCAGCTTGACCTCGGCCAGCTTCCAGCGGCTCAACTTGCGCTTCAAGAGCTCGGCCCGCTTCGTCGCGAGCGCGTGAGCGCTGGGCGAGGCGGCTCGGGCCGCGTCGTCGACGATGCCAACGCGCGCGAAGAGTAAGGCGCGGAGCGCCTCGGTGAAGTCGTCGCCGCCCAAACGGCTTTCTCCTCCGACGCCTTTGACGGCGAAGAGGCCCTCGAACAGCTCGACGACGCTCACGTCGAACGTGCCCCCACCCAGGTCGAGCACCAGGTAGCGGCTCTCACCGTCGCGCTGCGAGAGGCCGTGCGCCAATGCGGCGGCCGTCGGCTCGTTGATCATGCGCTCGACGGTGAACCCGGCCAGCTCCGCGGCCTGCTTGGTGGCTGCACGTTGACCGTCATCGAAGTATGCGGGGACCGTCACCACGCACTGCGTGACCATTTCGCCCAGGGCGCGCTCGGCGTCGCTGCGCAAGGCGTCCAGGATGTGGGCCGAAAGCTCCACCGGCGTGAACTCGTGCGGACCCACTCGGTACTTGCGTGCGGTGCCCATGTCTCGCTTGAACGCCAAGGCTGCCAGCTCCGGTCGGGTCGCCGCGATGTCTTTGGCAATCCGGCCACAGACCAGCTTTCGGCTGCCCTCGTCGTAGGCGACCGCCGATGGCGTCAGAATCTCACCCAAATCGTTGCGCAGGTACTCGACGCGCCCACCGGTGAAGCGCGCGACCAGGCTGTGGGTGGTTCCGAGGTCGATGCCGACGATGGGGGAGGGCACGGTTCTGAAGTATCCCGGACGCTGCCCCGCCTGTCACCACCAGTTGCCGATGGCCACGCCCCAAGTGAGGTAGCGTTCCGCTCCGTCCACGAAGCCCGACGCGCGCCAGGTCGTGCCTTCGGGCCAGATGCCGAAGACGCGCCAGCTGAGGAGGCGCAGCTCGAGACCAGCGGTGCCGTGCAGGCGGGCGGACGCCTGCTCGGTACGGAAACGTGTCGGCTCGATGTAGCTACCTGCCCGCACTTTCATCCAGTTCTGAAGGATCTCGGTCTCCGCCCCGAGGTGAAACGACAGGCTCGCGTTCTGGCCGGAGCGATTCACCACCTGTGCCAAGAATGATTCCACGCCGACGGCATTGGGCACGGGTCCGATCAGCACCATCTGCGTGCTGAGCAGCACGTAGAAGCGTTCGAGCTCGGTAAAGCGGGCGCGGGCCGCGCGCTTGATGCGGCGCTTCTCCGCCTCGAGGCGGACCTCCTCGGCCTGCTCTTGCGCCTGATGCTGCTCACGCAGGTACGCGGTCGCCAGATCTGGATCGACGCCCGCCGCACGCGCCAGGTTCTTGGCGTGAGAGAGCTCGCGACTGCGAGCGCGCTCTCGGCGTCGGATCTCGGCCCGCAGTGGGGCGAGCTCGTCCTTCGGGTTCTTCCACTCGAAGTTGTAGGGGCGCGGGCCGAGCTGGTAGCTCATGCCGAGCGAGAGCTCGTAGGGCAGCTCCAAACGGCTCGGCAGATAGATGCTGTCCGGGTGGTCTGGATCGCCTGGTGCTCCCGGCAGAACCAGGTCGCCCGTCGAGTTGTGGAGCCGCAGGTCTCCGGCGAGCGGGCGATCCGAGAGCGCGTTCGAGTAGAATGCGGCACCGAGCCGAAAGGGCAGACCCCGTGGCTTCCACAGCAAGCCTCCTTCGAACGAGGCGCTGGAGCTCGATGCGATGGTGGTCGTGCCCACCCGAATGTCCTGGTCGGCGATGCGAAGTCCGGTGCCGACCACGAAATCGCCGATGTTTCTGGCTACGATCAGGTGGGCGGTCTGAAAGCGACTGGTGAGCTCGCCGCCGAGCTGCGCCTGGGCTTCGTTCTTCGCCAGGCCATAGGTCTGCAAGTCCAACGTGACGCCGATGCCCCACTTGCCGAAGCGAAAGTTGTTGGTCAAGGTCAGAAACGTGAAGCCGAGGAACCCCTCACGATCTGGTCCCGGATTGGTGGGCTCACCCGTGTTGAACCAATCCTTGCCTTCGACGCCGCCGGGGAAGGTGGCAAAAAATCCCAGGTCGTAGTTGAAGTCGCTCATCGCCCAGCCACCCCGCATGGCCGGCGCGACGGGAGTCACGACGTTGCCGGAGACGCCCTCACCGATGGCGACGTACGCGCCGCCCATGCCTTTCACACGCGCGTTGCCGCGGGTGACGCCGCGCGTCAGGTCGACCGCGTAGTCGCTGGTTTGAATGGGGGAGCCGGTCGGTCCGATCGGACCGTCGCCGAAGGCCGGCCGAGCCACACACAGGCACGCGCCCAAAAGGCCGAGTCCCAGGCGATTCACTCGGCGGATGTTAGCGGTTTGACCATCAGCGGTCACCCGGGCGATCAGCCGCCGCCCAGGCCGCCCAGGCCACCCTCGCCTCCGGCTCCGCCGTTCGCCGCGCCTTCGCAATAGGCAAACTGGTAGAGCGTGGAGACGGCGCAGCCGGACTCGCAGACTTCTCCGAACTCGGGAGCTTCCGTGCACGCGTCGTCGAGCGGCCGCCACCAGATCTCGTCGCCCTGGCAGTACGACTCCTTCGCCAAGCAGCAGCTCTGCGCCTCGCAGTCGCCCGCATTGCCTCCAGTGGCGCTGCCGCCAGTGGCGCCTCCCGAGCCCGTTGCGCCAGCGGCGCCGCCCAGGTCATCCGCATCGCTTGCACCATCGTCACAACGGAGTGCGCAGAAGCCGAGGACCGCGAGACAGGCGAAAGCAGGAAAGCGCATGGCGCGAAGCTAGTCGAAGGCGAGACGAGAGGCTGTCGACGTTTCAGGAGAAGCGTTGCTTGATGGCGTCGACCACTGCCCCGAGGTCGGCGGGCAGCATGACCGCAGGATTGCGATGGCTCGCCTTCACGTCGGGGATGGAATCCTCGTGGTACTTCACCTTGAATTCGGTGAATTTGAGACCGTTGGCGGTCGAGATGCACACGACCTTTTCGCCCGACTGAATGGTGCCGTTCTTGCGCAGCTTCTCGAGCACGGCCAAGCCCACCGCCGTGTGCGGGCACGTGTACATGCCCGTGGCGTCGGCGCGAGCGGCCGCGTCCGACAGCTCCTGTTCGCTCGCCTGTTCGACGATGCCGTCCATCTCTTCGAGCGCCTTGAGCGCGCGCGGCGCGGACACCGGGTTGCCGATCTGGATGGCCGTGGCCTGAGTGGGCTTGGCAGCGATGGCGTCCACGGTCTTCTTGCCGGCCTTCCATGCCAGGTAGAGGGGATTGGCGTTCTCGGCCTGAGCCACGGCGAGCCGCGGGTAGCGGTCGATGACGCCGAGCTCCTTCATCATGCGGAAGCCCGCGTACAGAGCGGACGCGTTGCCGAGGTTGCCCGATGGCAAGATGACCCAGTCGGGCACCTGCCAGCCGAACTGCTGCACGACCTCGATGCCCACCGTCTTCTGGCCCTCGAGGCGCAGCGGGTTCATCGAGTTGGCGAGGTAGATGAGACCGCTCTCGGCGAGCTGCCGCACGATGGCCATGCAGCCGTCGAAGTCCGTATCGAGACCGAGCACGAGGGCACCGTGAGCCAGGGGCTGCACGAGCTGCGCCGTCGAGATTTTGCCGCGGGGCAGAAGGACGACCACCGGGATGCCAGCTGCCGCACCATAGGCCGCGAGCGCCGCCGAAGTGTCCCCAGTCGAGGCGCAGGCAACGGCTTTGATCTTTTGCCCCTCTGCGATCGCCTTCTTCACGACGCTGACGAGGACCGTCATGCCGAGGTCCTTGAACGAGCCGGAGTGGCTGTTGCCGCAGAGCTTCACCCAGAGCTCGTCCAAGCCGAGTGAGCGGCCGTAGCGATCGGCCCAAAAGAGGTTCGTGCCGCCCTCGTACATGGACACGATGTCCTCGTCGCTGGCGCTCGGCATGACCCATTCGCGCTTGCCCCAGACGCCGGAGCCGTAGGGCCATTGGTTCTGCCGGTAGCGCTCGTCGAACAGCTTGGTCCACGCCGGGCCGCTGCGCTTCTTGAGCGCATCCAGGTCGTGCACCACTTCGAGCAGCCCACCGCAGGTGGGGCACGTGTAGATGGCCTGGGTGACCGGCCAGCTGCCGGCGCAGCCCTTGAAGCAGCGGAATTCAGCACTGTACGTCATGCCGCGCGGGACTCTACACGCAATTCGGCTTCGGGAAAGGCGGGGCCCACCGGGAGCGCGCAGCGGCTGCGGATTTTTTGGGTGTTTCGGCTGCTTCTGGCACTCCTTTGGCATGGCTGCCCAGAAGGGTCCGACCTCGGGCCACCGCCGCCGCGGACGGCCGGCGGCCCACGTCCTTTGCGCTCTGCTCTGTGCTCCGGCCTGGGCCGGGTGCGACGCGGCCGACCACGTGCCTAGCCGCAGCGAACCGTGGCGCAAGGACGAGCTCGCGCTCGCGCGCCAGGCGCAGAGCCACGTGCGCTATCGAGCAGAGACGGGCCAGTCCTTGTCCTTCGTGGTGCAGGCCAAGGCGGGTGCGGTACGGGGCCTCGTGCCCATCGCTCATGCCGAGCTCGAGCTCGATCCTCAGGCACTCGACGCGACGCGTGGGCGTCTCACGTTCGATCTCCAGCGTCTGACCCTCGAGAGGTTCGCCGAGGAGGAAGGGGAGGGCGCGGCCCTCGGGGGTGACCTGCTGCTCACGGAGGCCGCGCGGCTCTGGCTGAGCCTCGGGCCCGAGGTGCCGGCTGAGCGGCGCGCCCAGGCCGAGCGGGCGCACTTCGACCTGCGGCTGGGCCGTGCCCTCTCGAGCCACAGTATCCAGGGGGGCGCACCGATTCCTGGTCCTGGCACCGCTCGCCGCTCGAGCAGTGCGCGGCGGGTGACTGGCATCGTCGAGGGCGACCTTTTGCTCATGGGGCGTGAGGTGACGCACGTGCTCGAGGCGGAGGTCGATTTTTCATTTTCGCCCAGCGCCCGTGAGCAGGTGGCCCCCGAACGCGTCGTGGTGCGCTTGAAGCGAGCTCTAGCCGTGCCGCTGGCGGAACACGCCATCGCACCCCGCGATGCGCGCGGCGACGCGGTCAGTCAGGAGCAAGCTCGCCTGGGTCGTGGCGGGCTCTTGCGGGCGCAGGTCACGGGCTCGCTCGCCTTCGAGCGCGCCAGCGACTGAGCAGCGAGCAGCGCGCGGCCGTCCACGAGCCCGCAGGTGGCCTCGCGGCTCTGGACTTGGCAAATGCCCCCCGGTCGGCCTGTAATGACGGCGCGATGCGCTCTGCCTCCCTGCTTCTCGCTCTGGTCGCCTTTCCGATCTTCGCTCCTGCTTGCGCGCCGCCTCCCCCCACGGCGCCCGAGTCGTCCGCCGTCTACGGAGAGCCGCCGGTCGCTGCTCCTGCACCGATCACGCGCGTCAGCGTGAACGAGCCGGCGCCCGAGACGCTCGGTCAGTCCGGCGCCGCCAGTCCCACTCCTGACTCGGCCGCCGCGGCGCCCCCCACCGAAACGGCGTTGGCGACACCGGCCACTGCGCCTCCACCGGCTGGCGCACCCGCCGCGGCCGCTGCCGCGCCCCCGAGCGCGACGGCACCGGCGGCTACCACGCCCGCCGCGGCCCTTAGCGCCAGCGGGCAGCCGACTCCCGAGAAGCCGGCACCCGCCAAGAAGTGATCAGCCTACGGCGACGGTTCAGCCGGCGCTGATCGATCGCGCCCGAGCACCCGGCCGCGCCCGGCGCCGGGCTGCATCGGGCGCCGGACTGCACTGCAGCGATCAGGCACTGCAGCGATCAGGCACTGCAGCGATCAGGCACTGCAGCGATCAGGCACCAGAGCCGATCAGAAAGTGAGGCGTGCTCGCGCGCCGCCGCCCGTGGTGCTTGCGTACGGCGCAATCGCCAGACCCCGACGCTGCGTCTTCGCAACGGCTGGGCTCTTGCTGCGACCGGTGGTGCCGTCCTCACGGGAGGTGAAGAGCACCACGGACGTGATGCCGAGCGTGACGGCAACGCCGAAGGCCATGTCACAGATGAGCGCGTTGCGCTCCTGCTCGTCGGCCAGCTCGTTCGAGGGATTGGCGTTGTAGCGGCTCTGGGCATCGAGCGCCAAAATGCCGAACACGGTACCCACGATCAGACCCGCGCCAGCGACGCCAGCGGTGACGTAGGCGGGCACCATGCTGCGCTTCTTCTGCTCAGCGGCGGGTGCTGCCTCGGCCGGTGGGGGGGGCGGCGGTGTCTTCACCAAGTTCATCTGCTGCTCGAGCGTAATGCCGCCCTCGAGCGCGACGTCGACGGCGAGCGGATCGTACCCTGCCACCGTTGCTTCCACGCGGTAGGGGCCTGCGGGCCGCTCCACCGTGAGGGGCGTGACACCGGGCTGCTTCTCGCCGTTGATGGTCACCGTGGCGCCAGCGGGCGATGTCACCACCATCAGGGTCGCCGGCAGAAGCGCGCGCAGCGTCTTGATGCGTGCGACCGCCTCGTCCACCTTCTCTGGGCCGACGTGCTTGGCGCCTGGGTTGGTCACGAAGAGCTCGTAGGCCTCGACCGTGGCCTTCGGGTTTTTCTGCTCGGGGTCGGCCTTGTCGAGCGAGCTGGCGAGCCAGTACTCGGCGAACGGCGAGGGGATGGCATCCTGAGCTTTCTTGAACTCAGTCGCAGCGGTCACGAAATCGCCGGCTGCGTGGGCAGCCATGCCGGCCTCGAAGGCAGTGCGTGCCGCTTCGCGCTGGGCGTCGGTCGGGCCGGCTGCGCCAGCGTCCGTGCTGGTGGGAGCGGCCGTACCAGTCGCGGCTGCACCTCCTGTGGCGGTCGTAGCGGGAGCAGCCGCGGGCGCCGTCGTCGTCTGGGCCGCGGCCTTGGGTTCGGCGGGCTTGGCAGTTGGCGCCGGCGCCGGGGCAGGTGCGGGAGTGGCCGCCTTGGTGGGTGCAGGTGCGGGGGCCTTGGCGGGCGCGGCCTGCCCGAAGGCGGTGCCGGTGCCCAGCAATGCGAACAAACCGGTGAAAGCCAGGGCTTTTGCTGCCCGCGCCAGCCTCAGGTTGGAAACACGGGAGGCGAGCTTGTTCGAGCTGGAGGTGTGCATGTGGAATCGGTTCTCCGAGAGCGCGAGCGAAGGCTAATCACTTAGGGACTCGGGCGTAAAGCCCGAGTCCGCTACAATGCCCCAGAAGCGCGGCGTGGGTTTCCCCGCGCGTCACGAGCTTGCCATGGACGTGTCACAGAAAGAAGGGCCGCAGCGCACCCGCCGGGCCCGCTCCGTCCCTCCTCCCGACGTCGCGGAGACGGCAGCGCTGATGCTGCGCGTGTCCGATGAGGAGGTGCCGCGCTTCCTGGGTGTCGCTGCGCCCCTCGCCGTACTTTCTGCCGAACTACGGCAGGCCCGCAGCGACCACGACTCCGCGCGCGTGGCAGCGCTGTCCGTTCGGCTCTCGCGACAGCTCATGCGTCGCAACATCGAGCTGCGTGAGGCCATTGGCCTCTTGGAGAAAGCGTTCGAGATTGCGCCCGATTCCGCGATCGCGCAGGAGCTCGGTGAGGCGTGGGCCGGCGTCGGCGACTACGTGCGCGGAGCGTCGTACCTGGCTCAAGCGGCCGAAGGGCAGCCAGCTCCGGACCGTGCTCGCTTGCTCTGCCAAATGGCTCACTACTTTGCCCACGCCGGCAAGGTGCCGCAAGCGCTGCAGGCACTGAAGCAGGCCATGGCCCTCGCACCGCTCGATCCCAGGCCGCACGAGATGCTCGGGGCCATGGGCTTCTGGGCAGATTTCCCGGCGAGCGAGGCGAGCCACGCGTATTTGGAAGCGGCTCGGCGCAGGGCGCAGGCGGGCGACGAAGCCCAGTGCCTGGAGGCGCTCCTGCGTGCGTTCGAGATCGCTCCGGCCGAACGGACGGTTGCCGATGCCTTGGCGGCGGCGCTGCGGGACCGAAGGCGCGCCGGTGCGGCTGACGAAATCATCCGCGAGCACCTGCGCTCCGGCTCGGCATCGGCGCGCGCTGCTCACTACGAGCGAACTTTCCAGGCGGTGCTGGCGGCGCAGAAGTGGACGCTCGCGCTCGAAGCTGCGCTCGAGGCGGAGCTCGACTCGGAGCTCGATCTGGACGCGCTCGATCTGGCCCTGGACGAACTCGAGCGCAGCACGCGCGCGGATGGCGTCGCCTGGGGGAGCGGTAGCGCGTCCGCGCCCCCCAAGACCTTCGAAGCCTTCTTGGTGCGACTGGCTCGCTACGGCTGGCCCGGGCAGGACGGAACGGAAGACGCCGCTCGCTTCGCGGAGTGGCTGGGCGTGCTGGTGGCCCTGCACGTGTGCAACTGGGGAGACGCCGAGGTCACGCGCATCGCTCGCCGGCTGGAGACGCTGCTATCGCTCGGTCCGATTCGACCCGAGACCAGGAGCGAAAGTCTGCATGAGCTCCGAAGCCGTCTCACGCGGAGCGAGACGCCAGCGCAGGAGCTCGCGCTCCGCGGACAAATCGCGCTGCTCGAAGCGGAACGCGCGAACTTCCACGAGGCGTACGACGTCCTTCGGCCGGTCCTCGACGGAACCACCGGTTCACGTGACTTCCGCGTGCTCGCCATGGCGGTCTTGGCCGCGGGCCGGGCGCGACAGAGTGCCGGTCGCGCCCAGACGTTGTCCTATTTTGCGCGCTTCCTTCCCGACGAGCCGGCGGCCGTCGCTTCTGCGGTAGCTGCCGAGACGTTGCTCTCGGAAGGCATGGTGCACGCCGCGGCAGACGCTGCTCGCTATGCCGTGGAAGCAGATCCAGCCTCGCCACGGGCGGTCGCCGCACAGGCGCTGGTGGCGCTGACCCACCCTGATCGCGCGACCCCCGGCCAGATCGAGTCGTCTCTTTCGGTGCTGGTGGCGCGGGGGACGGCGTGCCAGTTGCTGGCTCAGTCTGCCGCCCAGGCCGGCGCGCCGCACCTAGCCCTGACCTGGGCGGAACGTCAGGTGGCACTTCGACCGGCGGACCCGAGCGCCGTGCGAGAGGTGCTCGAGCGCGCCGCGTACGCGGGTGATGCAGCCCGCCTGGTCGAACGGATCGATGCCCTCTTGATGCAGCCGCTGCCCATGGTGGAGGTGGGTGCCGACGTGGCACAGGCATTGGAGCGCCTCGTCGAGCTCAGTCATGACGAGGCGGAGCGTGCGGCGCGGCTCGTGCTGACGAAGGCCGGAATTCGCTCGCCCGATTGTCGCGAAGCGCTGGCCCACGTAGCCAAAGTGACTGGGCGTCCGCGCCTGGCCGCCGATCTCTCCGAGCGGCTCCTCGTATTGGCACCGAGTCGCGAGCGCGCGCGTTTGCTGCTCGAGCTCGCGGAGCTGCGCATGGAGTGTGGCGACGGCGCTGCGGCAGCGCGCGCCTTGCGACGCGCACTGGCGAGCGGTGCCCCGCGCGAGCAAGTGGCGGAGGCGCTGGGTCGGGTCAGCGGCCCGCTCGAGCCGGACGGCGAGATTTCGAAGCTCGAAACCGAGCTCGAGATCATGCCCGATGCTCCGGCATTGGACGGCCCGGATGCACAGGACGAGGCCAGTGGTCCCGACAAGGCACGCCTGCTTCGTCGACTGGGCGTGATGCGCTTCGACGTGGCGCAAGACACCCAGGGCGCAATTGCTGCCTGGATGCGCGCCGCCGACCTCGATCGTGAGCTCGGTCTCGATCGCCTCGCGTATTACCTGACCGTCGTGGCGGGGGCCGACGAAGCGCCCGTCTTACTCGAGAAGGCGGCTTCCTACACCGACGATCCGACGCGCAAGGCGCGCCTGCTCGGCTTGGCCGCACGCGCCATGCTCGACGTGCGGCGGCCCGCGGATGCTCTGCGCTTGGCCATCTCGGCGCTCGAGCAGGCGCCGCTTCAGACGGAGTTTCTGGCGGTAGCGGAGCGTGCCGCCACCCCCGAAGACACGGCCGAGCTCGAGCGCCTCTATCGTCGCGCCGCCGAAGCGGCCCTCGGCCGCTACGGTGAGCGCGCCATTCACTATCGAGCAGCGCGCATTCTCGAGAAGCGAGGCCAAGCCGACGCTGCGTTGCGCCACGCCGGGCTGGCTTTTGCGGCGGTCCCGGCGGAAGGAGCTGCCTTCGTGCTGATGGTGCGACTCGCCGATGCGAGCTCGGACCCAACGCCGGCCATCCACGCCATCGAGCAGGTGGCCGAAGCGACCAAGAGCGAAGCGGAGCGTTCGCGCTGGTTGGACAAGGCGGCCAGTTTGACGTCGATGGCTGCCGGCGGTTCCCGCCAGCGCGTCGAGATCCTCCTGCGGGCGGCGCACTTGCGCTCCGAGGCCACCACGATTGCTCAGCTCGAGGCCGCTCTCTTGGACTTGGAGGTTCTCGACAAGTCGGAGCAAAAAGCGATTGAACGGCGGGTGCAAGCGCTGGGCACCGAAGCACTGCTCCACTCGAGCGGTGCGCACGGCGCGCTCCTCTGCATTGCTCTCGGCGGCCTCTACCTGCGCGTCTTCGACGATCTCGAGCTCGGGGCATCGTGTCTCTTGAAAGCAGCCAGCTCGGACATCGAGGTGCCCGACTATCAGAAGCTGCGCGACCTCACCGCTCGCTGGTCCGAACGAGCGGTCCTCTTCGACGAGCTCATGACCGTGACCCGACAGGCGAAGCGCGACCGGGGTCAGCTGCTCGGTCGCGGCTTGGCCGAGCTCATCGCCGACCTGGCCGCCGCCCGAGGTCAGGCCGCCATCGGCGCCGAGTTCCTGACCGTGGCGGCGTCCGATGCGCCCGAAGACTTGGAGCTCGTAGGCCTCGCCCGGAAAGCGGCCGAAGCGACCGGGCGCGCCGATCTGCTGACGACGATCGGCGACCTCTTGCCGCCTGAAGAACGCGCGCGACTGCTTCTGTCGCGGCTGCCCGGACTCTCCGAGGAGGCAGCCCTGACAGCTCTCCTCGACCTGGAGCGCGGTGCGCTCGGCGCGGAGCTCGAGCTCGCCGTCGAGCTCGAGCTCGGATCTCGGCTCCTCGCGGCCGCCCGCTACGGCGACGCGGTCGACGTGTTTCGTCAGGCGCTCGAGCTCGCTCCGGCGGACGAGCGAGCTCTTCTTGGGCTCTTGGCTGCGGCCGAGGGCGCTTCCGACTACGACGAGCTGGCGCGGGTGCTCAAGCTGCGTGCCGACGCGGCGCGGGACGCCGGCGAGCGGCGTGAGCTCTTGCTGCGGCGCGCGCGTCTACTCGAGCGCGAACTGGCCCGGATCGGGGAAGCGCGGGCCGTCCTCGAGGCCATGCTGGCCGAGGGTGAAGACGTGGAGGTGCTCGACCTCTTGGCACAGTCGCTCGACGCCTCCGGCGATGCCGAGCGTGCGGCCGAGCTTTGGCTGCGGGCGCGCACCGTCAGCACCGATGCGGAGCGAAACAGGGAGTTCGTATGCCGAGCGGCTCGAGCCTATGGCGAGGCGGGCCTCGACCGCGCGGCCCTCGACCTCTTGACGCCTCTCGAGCTCGACGCGGAGACGGCTCGCCTGGTGCTCCAGCTTGCGCGGCGGGCGCAGGATCGCGTGACGGAGTTGCGCGCCCTCTGCGTACTGGCACCGCTCGAGCCAGAGCACTCTCGCGACGAGGCTTTCCTCTCCGCGGCGCGCATTGCGCTCGGCCTCGGTGACCACGATCAGGCGGAGACGCTCTCACGTCGGGCTGCAGACGGAGACAGCGACGAAGCGCTGCAAGCCAAGACTCTCACCTGGCAGCTCGCGCTCGGACGCAGGGGCAGCTTCGACGCCGCGACGGCAGAACTGGTGCTCGCGGAGCTCGGGCCCGCGTCCGGGGTCACCGGCGCAAGCCAACGGGAAATTCGCGCGTACCTGCTTGCAGTGGCCACGCTGACCGTGCGCGGTGAAGACGAGGCACGCAAGCTGCTCGTGGCAGCCGTCGAAGAGCAAGGCCAGCGTCCGCTCTTGGCGGCCGCGCTTGCACCACTGCTGGCGCGCGCGGGCGGCGGTCCCGACGACGCCCATGCGTCGCAAGCGCTCGAGCTCTATGAGGCCGCGATCGGGGGCGATCTGCATGGCCTCTTGCGCGAAGGCGCGCTGCTGCTCGAGGCAGCAGAGGTAGCGCGGGCGCTCGGGGATGGCGTGCGGGCACGCGGCTTTGCGTCGGCCGTTGGCGACGATGACCCCAGGCGCAGAGACGCGGCCCAGCTCCTGGAAGATCTCGCGGCAGAAGAGGCGCGTGTCCTGCGGCTCGAGCGTGAACGTCGACAGGCAGAAGAAGAGCGGCTGATTGCTGAAGAGCGCCGACGCGTCGCGGAAGCAGCAGAAGCGGAGCGTCAGCGAGCAGAAGCGGAGCGGTTGCGCGCGGAGGCAGCAGAAGCGGAGCGTCAGCGGGCAGAAGCGGAGCGGTTGCGCGCTGAGGCGGCAGCGGCCGAGGCGGAGCGGTTGCGCGCGGAGGCAGCAGAAGCGGAGCGTCAGCGGGCAGAAGCGGAGCGGTTGCGCGCGGCGGCGGCAGAAGCTGAGCGGTTGCGCGCTGAGGCGGCTGAAGCGGAGCGTCAGCGGGCAGAAGCTGAGCGGTTGCGCGCGGCGGCGGCAGCGGCCGAGGCGGAGCGATTGCGCGTGGAGGCAGCGGCGGCCGAGGCCGAACGGGCGCGCGTGGAGGCAGCGGCAGCCGAGGAAGCCGAACGACTGCATGCGGAAGCGCGCGCGGCGGCGGCAGCGGCCGAGGCGGAGCGATTGCGCGTGGAGGCGGCAGCGGCCGAGGCGGAGCGATTGCGCGCGGCGGAAGCGGAGCGTGAGCGAGTAGAAGCTGAACGTTTGCGTGCCGCGGAGGCTGCGGAAGCGGAGCGTGAGCGAGTAGAAGCTGAGCGGTTGCGCGCGGAGGCAGCAGCGGCCGAGGCGGAACGGGCGCGCGTGGAGGCTGCGGAAGCCGAGCGCCGGGCCGAGCAAGCGCGTTTGGCCGAGGACGAGCGTCGGCGCGTCGAGGACGAGCGTCGGCGCGCCGAGGAGAAGGAAGCCGAGACCGCTCGTCAGGTCGAAAGAGCCCGCCAGGCCGAGGAAGCGCAGAAAGCTCGTGCTTCGGCGGCCAGGCCGAGCTCGAGCGAGCTCCAGGCTACCGTGGTGCGTGAGCTCAGTGCGGCAGAAGCAGCTGCCCAGCGTCGAGAAGTCGGTGCGATGGAACGCCGGAAGGAACGAGAGAAGAAGGTCGAGGAGACCTTGCGACGAGAGCAAGCCGAGCACGCGCGTGCCGCTGCACGTCGCGAAGACGACGAAGCGCGGCGCCGACTCTCCGGTGAGCTGGCCGTGGAATCGCTGGTGCCGCGGAGGCTCGAGGACGGTTCCGAACCACCGGGTGTCGTGCAGCCTACGGTGGCGCTGAGCGCACAGGTCCTGCCCGAGGTTTCTCTGGTCGAGTCGCCGCGCAAAGAGGAAACGGACGAAGACCGCGAGCAGGTCCGACGCGCGCGGGAGGAAGCGCTGCGTCTGGCGCGCGAGGAAGCGGCGCGTGAGCGTGCCCTCGCACCGGCCGCAGATCAGAAGCGGGCATCGACCGTTCCGCCGCCGCGCCGCTCCACGCGCCCTCCGGGCGCTCGTTCTCTCGCTCCGCTGGCCCGGCGCGGCTCCGATCGGCCGGCCGCCCCCGCGTCGACGGCTGAGCTCGAGTTCCCGGCCGACGAAACCTCGGTCGTGCAGGTGACCCTGGGCGAGCTGCGTGAAGTCGACGAGCTGACTCCCGCCGAGGAAGCCGTCGCGGCGCATCCGGCAGGCTGGGCCGAGGACCAAGACGCTCCGTCGCAGCCGCAGTCTGCCCCGCGCGACGCGCACAAGCACGATGCCGAGGAAGAACTGGTGTCGCGGCTCGAAGCAGGCGACGTGGACGCTGGCGTCGCCCTTTTGGACCGACTGCAGGCCGACCGCGCGCGGGCGCGAGATGCGGTGGCGGTGGCCGGCCATCTCGTGCTCTTACGGCCGGGGGACGGCTCTCTGCTCGGACGGCTCGTGGCATCGGCGAGCCGAGATGGCAACGAAGCGTTGGCGCTTGCCGTTCGCCATGTACTCGGGAGCTTCGGGGCAGGTGAGCCGGTTGCCGCACCGTCGCTGGATCGGGTAGGAGAGGTGCCGGAGCGAACTCAGGCCGTGCTCTTCCGGGGGCTGCGCGGTGCCGGAGTCGAAGCGCTCACGCTCGTTTGGGAGCACGCATCGGCGCTGTTTCGGCGGGAGCCGGTAGCCTACGGCATTACGGGGGCGGATCGTGTGCCCGCCACTGCGCCCACGCCTCTCGCCGAGCTCTATCGCGACGCTGGGCGCGTACTCGGCATGATTCGCACGCCGCTGTTCCGAGCGGGCACGGGCGAGGACATTTCCATGCGCGTGCTGCTGCTTTCGCCGCCGGCCGTCCTCGTGTCGGGGCGCGTGGATCAAGTCACCACCGAGCTCGCTTTCCATTTCGGCGCTGCGCTCGGCGCGGCCATGCCCGAGCACGCGCTGCTCTACGGCCTCGAGCCGGAAGCGCTCTCCAATCTGCTCTCCGCACTCACTCTCTCGTTTGGCGGCGATGCACGAGCGACGGCAGGGAGCGGCCGGACGCAGGCGGTTCGCTTTGCGAGCTTGCTCTGGGAGGCGATCCCTCCGCGCGTGCAGCGTCGGCTTTCGACGCTCTGCGCGCAGAAGGACCAGCTCTCGGTGGACACCTGCTTCGGCTACTCGACGCTGGTTCTCCGGCGCGCCGGTCTTCTGGTATCCGGCGACGTCCGCACCGCAGTCGTGGACGCGTGTGAGAGCGCCGGCATCGCTTCGCCCCGCAGTCTGGCTGAACTGGCGCAGGCTGCGCGCATCGCACCCGCCGTCGCGGACCTGCTGCAGTTGGCCGTCTCGCCCGAGTACGCCGAGCTGCGCTTCCGCACCGGTCGCACCGGGTGAGCTACGACATCGGCGCCAGATCGCCCGCGTGTCCCGACCAGGCGGTCATGTGTCCGGGTTCGGTTCTGCCCGCACATTTTCGGGCCCGCTCGTTTCCTTCGATCCCGCGGGCAGGCTATGGCACGATCATTGCGTTGAGGTCTTGGATTCGCTCGATGAGCGAGTCGAGTTCCCATGGTTCGCTCCTCTTTCACGAAGTCCGTCGCCCGCAGGTTCGCCTCCACGAGGTCACGCTGGTTGTCCATCGCCGCCGCTGGCATGGCAGCGATCAGCTGCTCGGCGGCGGACCTGGGCTCGCCTGACGACGGAAGCGACTTGGGCCCCGGAGCCACGACGAATGCCTGCTTCGAAGGCGCTCCTTGCCTCGGCGGCTTTTGCTCCGAAGACGGGTTCTGTCGATCCGACGACACTGCGCTCGAGAAGCTACTCCTCGAAGTCACGGCTCCCGCCGGCACGCACGCCATCGCAGGCATTCGCTTCTTGCACGCCCTCGGCGACGTCCCGAGTTCCGGCGGCTTGGACATCGAGCTCGAGCACATCAGCATCGTCGAAGCCACCGTGCGTGGAGCCCCGATTCCCGAACAGCAGTGCGTGCGTCCTTCCGGTGAGCGCGTCGCCGGCACCGCCAGCGATGGCACCATGTCGGCGCGCGTCTCGCTCATCCCGCGTGAAAGCCAGCTGGGGTTGCCGGCGCCCACGTATTCGCAGGAGTTCCCGCCCAGCGAATCGAGCACCTACAAGATCGATTTGGTAGCGCCGCCAGGCCGATACGACATTCATGTCGAGCCCCTGGGTGCTGACGGGGACTGCGTTCGCCCTCCCTATTTGATTTTGGATCAGGCTCTGGCCGACGGCGACGTCTCCCTGAACCTGCAGTTGCCGGTCCCGGCCAAGCTCGACCTGTCCGTCGTCTACCCGGGCTACATCGACACCCTCTCGCAGTGGCAAGTCGACATCGTCGATCGCATGAGGGGCACGGTGCTCTCCAACACCGTGGTGCTGAAAGACCCGGTGGGGCTCGGCGGCGAGCTCGAGTACACCGCATCGCTTGCCTATTCGCCCGTCGACGGCGACGCATCGGAGGCTGCTACCGAGCTCGTTCGCCTCTCGCCGCCGGACTCGGTCACAGCGCCGACCATCTACCTAGATCGCAGCGTGATCGAACTCTTCGGTGCGGGCGAAGGAATCATCGACCAGCTCACCAGCCTGCCGAGCCCCGTTTCGTACACGGGCCGGATCAATCAGCGAGATACCATCACGCCGGCACCCGGAATGGTGACCCTGGTCGCCACCGAGCTCGCGTCGATCGATACCGGGCTGCTCGCGGTGTTTTCACGCACGGTGCAGACGGACGAGAGCGGTGTGTTCGAGGTCGAGCTCCTCCCCGGGAAGTACCACGTACTCATGGAGCCGCTGTCGCAGGAGCTGGCCCAGACGGTCGCGGAGCTCACCATCAGCAGTGATGCTGGAAACCAGGCGGGCAAAGTGCTCGAGGTGGGACGCCGGGCGCATGTCGCCGGAACGCTGGTCAGCCTCAGCGGCGACCCGGTCCTCGGAGTTCCGATCGAGGCGTTTCCACCGGCCTTGTCGCTCGATGTGGATGTCATCATGGCCGCTCGCGGCGCATCGGGCCTCGTCCCGCGCGCCGAGCTCGTTCTGCCCGACGAGGCGGACAGCAGCGCCATGGACACCGGAACCTTCTCGCTCCTCGCGGATCCGGGTGCCTTCCACCTCGTTGCCCGACCGGAGGTGGCCACCGGTTTCGCTTGGGGTGTGGCGCTCGGGGTCGAGGTCGAGGACGAAAACGTCGGTCTGCGCGATATCGTGCTGTCTCCGCCGTTCGTGCTCGAGGGCGAAATCGTCTCCAGTGACGTTGGACTGGTTCCCGGAGCCCTCGTGCGCGCCTACGCCTACGTCGACGGGAGCGACTTCGCGAGCGACGTCGACGAGGCGACTTCGGTGGTCGCCGTGGGCGAAGCGCGCGCCGACGCCGAAGGTCGCTATCGTCTGCTATTGCCGTCCGTGAAGCCGTAACGGATCGGACGTAGAGGCGCGATTCTGCGTTTTCTTGGGTAGGTACTTGGTCGTTCGTGTAGATACTTGGTCGTTCGTGTAGACCAGTGTAGTGAGTGACCAGGCCACTTCTGGCTCGGATTGCGCGCGCGTTGTAAGATGGCACCTTGAGCGGTCGGCCCGAACATCATTCCTCTGCCCCGCCGCGGGGTGAGCTGACCAGAGGACAAGACGTCGGTGATGCAGTGAGCGAATCGAGCAGATTGCGGGACCCACGAGGTCAGAGCCAAGCCGACGCGCTGGAGACGGGCGCTCCGGAATCGGGTCTCACCTCCGCGGAGACGTTCGCGTGTGCTCTGCACGAGGTCGGCAATGCGCTCACGGTCGTGCTCGGCTGGCTCGACGTGGCAGCAGGGTCAGACTCGATGGCCGACGCGCGCGCGGCCATTGCGGTTGCTCGGGAGCATGCCCGGCGCGGCCAGATCATGACTCGCCGCGCCATCGGCGCCGAGGTCCCGTCGTCACACGAGGAGCGGACGGCAGCTCAGCTGCTCGAGTTCGCAGCCACCTCGGTGCGGCCGCAAGCGGACGCGCACGGCGTGACGCTCCAGACTTGCGCTGCACCGGGGACGAACGGCACGGTGCACGGTGGCGAGGTAGTCCTGCAGATCCTCACCAACTTGCTGCTCAACGGCATCGCGTTCTCGACGCCCGGGGCGTCCGTGCTCTTGGAAGTGGAGCGTCGTGAGCACCTGTTCGTATTCACGGTGAGCGACGAGGGTCCAGGCATCCCGGTGGCTCGTCACGCTGGGCTCTTCCAGGCGCCCAAGAGCACCCGCGTGGGTGGCGTGGGCATTGGGCTGCCGCACTCGCGCCACTTGGCACGACAGGCCGGCGGCGACCTAGCGTTGGTCCCCTCCGCGCAGGGCGCCTGTTTCGAGTTGGTCTGGCCGTTCGCCACGGCGGGCAGTCTGCGCTCCACCATCGCCCCCGAGTCGGGCACGCACTTGGCGGATGCTCGCGTCCTCGTCATCGAGGACGACGCGGCACTGTCGACGCTCATTGAGCTGAGCTTCGGCGCTCGTGGGGCCGAGGTGATCGTGGCTCCCGATCGAACCTCGCTCGAGGCCGTGCTTTCCGGTCGACCGGTGCTCGACCTCATCCTCCTGGATCTCTCACCAGCGGAAGGGGAGCTGGCGGCGACGCTGGCGGCCTTGAACCGCGTCGCGCCGGGGGCGCCCATCGTGCTCATGAGCGGGCAGCCGACTGGCGTCCCGCCGGAGGCGGAAGGGTACGTCGAGTGCTGGGTCAGGAAGCCCTTCGACCTCGAGGAGCTGATTCGGACCGCCCGCGACTTGCTCGCCCGCCCGTGCCCGCCCGGAGCGCCGGAAGGCCCTGCGCCCGAGGAGCCCGCCTCGGCGGCGCGTGCTTCCCTGGGCGGCTCGAGCGAAGTCTGAAGCGGCGTCGGAAGCCGAGCGAAGCCCCGAGAAGAAGCGGAGTGTGGAGCCGGCGCGAAGCCTGGACGGAGGGCGCTGCGTTTCGCTTGACATCGCTCGGCCCCCGCCTACCTTTCCGGTCCCATTCAGCCGGGCCCACGTCAGTGTTCCCGGTGCTTTCTCAGACCTTGCGAAGGTGGCGGAATGGCAGACGCGCTAGCTTGAGGTGCTAGTGGGGTAACTCCCGTGGAGGTTCAATTCCTCTCCTTCGCACAAGTAGGGAATCCGCGAGGATTCGGACGATGAAGAGCCCGCCCCCCGGCGGGTTTTTTCGTGTGCATGGCGACGCTGCCCGGCTCTGCACTCTTCGTCGTGGGTGAGTCGAACAGGTGAGCTTCCGCAGGGCTCAGACGCTCCTTGGCCGCGGTGCGCGCACGGGGCGCGCACGGGGCGCGCACCGTCCGACGCGCGATCTATCACGGCCTGAGTGCGACAAACGACAGGTCGCCCGAGTACATCTTGAAGGAACTGCGAGAGAACATGCCGACCAAGTTCCTGTGCCGGGATCTCGCGCCAGGTGTCGATGCGGCATCGGCGATCGACACCGCCGACGAGCAGTTGACCTTCGACCATGCGTACCTCGAGAGTTGGTGGGCCAACCCGGCTTTCATGGCGGGCACCATCCTGCACGAGATCGCGCACGCCAAAGGCTACGAGCACGGCGACACGAGCGGACTCGACTACGGGTACGCGCCGAGCTGGCAGCTCGACGCGTGTTCGCGAGCGATCAGCAGCGGTGATTATCACCCCGATGAGGGCTTTGGGATCGTCCCGATCGCCCATGGCGATTACGCGGACTACCGCGCCGATGCGAGCCAGCCCGGACAGGTGGGCGGGCTGGCCGGCACGCCCAAGGACGACCTGTGCGGGCCCGGGAAGTTCCTCACCGGGATCAGCGGGTACTACGACGATGAGGGCATCGCCGGGCTGGCCTTCCAGTGCCGGCTACCGGACGGCTCGGGCACGGACACGACCACTCTGCGCGGGCGAGCCGAAGGGACCGCGTTTGCGCAGGTCTGTCCGACCGGGGAGTTCTTGGTCGGCATCCAGGGCATGAGTGACTCCAAGCTGCGCAGTTTGGGCGGCTTCTGCGTCCCGATGGACGACATCGAGTCCTTCACGGAGAGCTACGACTACTCCCTGCTGAGCATCGACGGTGCAAACGTCGGCGAAACCTACCATCGCCACTGTCCCAGTGGGCATGCCATGAAGGGGATCCGGAGCTACGCGACTAGCACCGGGGTGCAAGGCTACACGCTCTCCTGCGAGTGGGTGGGCAAGGCGAACGAGCAGCCGGTGTCGCTCTTGGACAGGGCCGGCCAAACCAGCGGCCAGCAGTATCTCGATCGGTGCCCGAGATACGCGGTCATGAATGGACTATTCGGCAGGTCGGGGGCCGAGGTCGATGCGCTCGGAGGCGTCTGCCTGAAGGTTTATGACCGCGGCGACTACGTCCAGCGCGGCGGCCCGGGTCTGATTGTACCGGCGCGCGGCAGTGTCAGCGCCGGCCAAGATTGGCCAGACGAGGAGTGTCCGTTTGGCGAGGCGCTCGTGGGCTTGGATGTGCGCTCGGGCGCCCGGGTCGACCGAGTTCGCGGCATTTGCGCGGACGTGGAGAAGTGGTCGAATGGCACGAGCTCCCCGACGCTGACCCGCTTGTCCTGGCATGGCGGGACAGGCGGGACCCTGGCCACCTACCTGTGCGAGCGGGACTCCTTCCTGTCCGGTTGGCAAACCTGGGTCGATGAGCACAACGGCAGCAAGCGCGTTTTCGGCCTCAAGCCGCGCTGCATCAAGCCGGAGTTGTGAGCTAGCAGGGTGCTGAACAAGTCTCTTCAGCACCCTGCGTCCATCTCCGCTCGGTCGGGCGCGGGCGCCCAGCGCTCGGGAAGACGGCCCGTTTACTGCTCGGGAGCGCCTGCGGCGACCCACGCTTCGATGGCCGCGATGTAGTCGTCACTGACGCACGTATTCTCGAACTCGGTCACGAAGCAATCCTTCGGCATGCGCGGGAGCGTTCCGCAGGGCCCCTTGAGCAGCTTGATGAGGGCGCTGCCTTCCGGGTTGCCCGGGTCCACAATCGGCAGATTCTCGCACTCCGGCGAGACGAGCGTGGTGATGTGCTCGTAGAGCTCGGGCCGATCGACGAGATTGAGCGGGTTGGCCTCGTTGCCGTCGTGGCAGTCGCCGTTGTCGCAACCTGCCGAGGCGATGGTCTTGAACGTGGCGAAGGTCGCCGGGATGCCAGAGTCACCTCCCGTGTTCGCTGCGCCGCCGGTCGTGCCAACGCCACCCGTACTGGGCGCGCCGCCGGAGGTGCTGACGCCGCCCGTGCTGGGAGCGCCGCCGGAGGTGCCAACGCCACCCGTACTGGGCGCGCCGCCGGAGGTGCTGACGCCGCCCGTGCTCGGTGCTCCACCGCTACTCGATGCGCCGCCGGAGGTGCTGACGCCGCCCGTGCTCGGCGCGCTGCCGCTGCCCATGGGCCCGTCGCCCAGCTCTCCAGTGCAGGCGCTGAGAGATGCGGTCAAAGCCAAAGAGGACAAGAAGATGTGTGAGAGAGATGTGCGGACAGTCATGGTGGTCGAAGTCGATGGAAGCGGGACTCTTGGCAGTAAAGGTAGCTGGTCGCGCTATGCGAGCAACACGTTCGGCAAGATTCGTCGCGGGAAGTTCGTTGCTTTTTGGCGGAGGCGGCTGGCGACGAATCGCGGCGTAGCTGGCCCCGTCGGTGACGCTCGCCGGAGCGCGATCGGAAACAATGTGTGTGAGGATTGGTGTGCCTCTCACTGAGGCGGAAACGCGCGGCGGTGCTGGGCAAATCTGCGGGCGACGAGGGCCCCAGATTGAAAAGGGCCCTTCCGCGAGGAAGGGCCCTTGGAAACCATTGCCATCGAAGCTGTGAGCTTCGATGGCAATGGGCGTGGCGGCTGGCTCAGGCGTTGGCCCGGAGCTCGGCGAACTCGCCTTCGTTCTCGAAGGTGGCCGGCGCCGTGCCACCGTCGGCGAAGAGCGCCGAGTTGTCGTACTTGCCGAACTTGCGGACCGGCTCCGTGCCGCCGATGGCGGCGAAGCCGTCTGCGCCTGCCTTCACGCCGATGGCGTTCATCAGGTTGCAGAAGTACTTGTTGATCGGAGCGTTGGCCTTGTCTGCTGGGGTGCCCACGGAGTCGAGGTTCGGCGCCGTGCTGCCGTTCTGGCACTCGCCTTCGCTGTTACCGCCCGTCAGAGCGGGATCCCCGTCGTCGCAGTTCACGGCCCAGCCGGTCTTGAAGTAGCCGCCGCAGCCGCCGGCGTGCACGATCGGGATGTGGGTCAGGTTGTGGCTGTTGCCGTCCGACAGCTCCTGGAACCAGACAGCAGCGCAGTTGTCGAGCAACTTGCCGTCGCCTTCGTTGAAGCTGTCGAGCTGCTTGACCAGGTTCGCGTACTTCTGCGCGTAGTAGGAGTCGATCTCGGCGATCATGTCCATTACGCCGTTGAGGCACTGCCCGCCCATGCCGGGATCGCCGATGCGGTGGGAGATACCGTGCGCATCCTTCGGGTGGCCGTTGAAGGTGTAGCTGGCCGGGTACTTGAGGATGATGACGTTGTTGGCCTGGCAGAGTGCCGAAAGCACGGCGAGGTTGGAGTAGATGTCGGCGACGTCCGCCGACTCGGTCACCATCGCCTGCAGATCAGCGCTGAACCCGGTCTGAATGCCGCCCAAGGTCGAGGTGCTGAGGCCGAGTGCCGTAGCCGTCTCCTCGTTGCACATGGCCGAGGTCATCGATTCGCTGGTCGAGTGCAGAAGCTCCTTCCAAGCAGCGAGCTTCTCCTTGTCGGACGCGCTCATGTCGACGCGCTCGAGCGTCTCGAGATCGGTGCGAATGATGTCGATGATGCTCTTGCCGCGCAGAGCCAGGTAGTCGTCGGGCGTCGTGGGCTCGCCGCTCGTGAACATGTTCGAGATGTTCGAGAACACCTGCGAAGGAGCACCAATGCCGGGGAACGGCTCCATCGGCGCGGAGTAGGAGATGGCCGACATGGCCGGATCCGTTTGGCCACCGACGCGCATGAAGAGCGGGGTACCGTCGGGGCTCACCTGCTCGGCGCAGATGTGGTCGAGCGAACGGCCCATGGGGACGGCGTCGAACTTGGCGTCGTTGGGGGGCAGGAACTCACCGGGCGGCACGACGCCGTTCGGGGTGACGGGGTAGCACGTGAAGTACGACCCACAGACCTGCGTGTGCGGGTCGTTGATCTGCCCGAGGGTGCCTTCGAAGCTCCACTCGTTCATGGCGCGGATGCCGCGCGGCAAGAGGATCTTGCTGGCGTGCTCAGCCAGCGGCGCCAGGGTCGTGCCCTGAAAGTCCGCCGCCTCCAGTGCACCGTGAGCGTTGGTGGGGAACCAGCGGTTCGTGAGGCAACCGTAGTGCGTGAACATGATGATCAGGCGCTTGGGGGCCTCGGCCGTCGTGGATTGCGCCTTGGCCGCTCGTTCGGCCACCGAGCTCAGGAAGGGAGCAGCAACGACAGCTCCACCCAGGCCACGCAGAAAGATTCGTCGGTTCAGGTTGGTCTTCATGTTGGTGTTTCCCTCAGTTTCCACGGGTACGCAGACGGAAGGAATCTGCTTGGGTCAGGTCGGCGAGCAAGGTGAGGATGGTGTAGCCCTCGCCTGCGAGCTTGAGATTCAGCTCATTGACGAGGCACGCATCGTTGACGTTCGGAGAGCGGCCAGTTGCGAACTTCACCCAGCTTTGGGCGTAGTTGCGCTTGGCGTCGGGGCCTTGGCCGAGCTCGGTCATCAGCTCGAGCGAGTTGTGGATTTCCTTGGCGCCCGCGCCCAAAAGCACGTTGCCCACGGGATTGATCGGATCGCCCAGCGGGTCGACGTCCTGCCAGCGGCCGATGGAGTCGTAGTTCTCCATCACGAAGCCGGGCGGGTTCACGAACTTACTGTGGCAGCCGAAGCAGCGAGTGCCAGAGGTGAGCGCCTCGATCATGGCGCGGTTCGACTTGTAGTCGCCTTCGGGTACCGGTGTCGTGAGCGCGGCCGGATCCGGGGGACCGGGGTCGATGCCGAGGATCTTCGAAGTGATGAAGGCTCCGCGCAGGATGGGGCTCGAGGTGGTCTTGGACGAGAAGGACGTCAAGAAGCCGGCGCGGGTCAGGAAGCCCGGACGCTTGGTCGCATCGAGCTCGGTGCGCACCAGCTCAGGGCCAAAGTCGGCGGGGTTCAGCCCGTAGAAGGGAGCCGTCACGTTGTTGACGAAGGCGACGTTGCTCAGGAAGAGATCCTTGAACTGGCCGTTGCCGAACGCCACCTCAGCGAAGAAGAGGTCGAGCTCCTGCATCATCGGCTCGATCGCTGCCTCGGTGAACTCGGGGAAGAGCGTCGGGTCGTGCTGGACGCTCCACCAGTGCGAACCCGGACGCATGTCGAGGTAGTCGCGGTGGAACGCGGCGACGGCCGGAGACGTCTTGTCCTTGTTCTCGATCAAGCGCTGGGCCTGAGCCAGGATCTGCTCCTTGGTCGACAGCTGACCAGCGTCGGCTGCGTCGCTCAGGATCTGGTCAGGCACGCTGTCCCAGAGCAGGAAGGAGAGCCGAGCCGCAATCTCGTGCTGGGTCAGCTTGAGCGCGCTGCCCTCGGCCTCCTGCGCCAGCTCCGGCAGCATGATGAAGGACGGCGACATCAGGAAGGCCTGGAGGATGCCTTCCGAGATCTGCTCGGGTGTACCAGCCGGAGTGATGGTGGTGAGCCGCAGGAAGCTCGTCACCTCTGCGTCCGTCACGACACGACGGAAGGCCTTGCGACCAAAGCCACGGATCGTGTCCTCGTAGCAGGTGGCCACCGTGGCCGGGTCACAGGCCATGAACTTGGCCTTGCTCGTAGGCGTGGCCATCACCTGGGCTGCGATGAGCTCGGCTGCGTTCACGTAGCCGTTCCACGCGTAGTCGTTCATGGCGCCGTCGTAGTCGTCCACGAGCAGCGAGGACGGCTTCGCGTTGCCAGACGCCGTCAGCGTCGAGACGTCGAGCAGGTCGAAAACGACATTGTCGTACTCCGCGTTCTTCATGCGGGGGACCTGGCTGGACACCGGCACGCCGGGCACACACTCGTAGATCTGGCCGCCCATGCCGCCCGATCCGGAGGTGCTCCCGCCAGCGCCAGGGCCGCCGGTGCCGCCGGCACCGTTGACGGATCCACCGCCACCCACGCCGCTGGAGGCGCCGCCGCCGTCTCCCACTCCCAGACCATCTCCGCAACCCGTGAGGAGGGCGAGCGAGAGTGACGTCGCTAAACCAATGAACGTGAGCTGCCCTAGCGTTCGCATACCCAAGCAGAGTTCTTGGTCCAAGATTCGAGTTCACTGAAAGCGACACTCAGCCGAAATCTAAGGCCATGTGGACAACCGCGCTGGATACCTCCGCCAGAGCTGAAGTAGCGCGAGGAGGAAAGCGCTTCGCATCCGCGCGTGCGAGGGCGAGGCATCTTGCCGCAGTCGCCGCGGCGATGCGTTCGCGTTCCGCCCTGCCGCGATTTTCACGAACATGTGCACTCAGGCTAGAGTCCGCTGCTCGAGTAAAATTCTCTGGCAGGTGTAGCTGCTGGAGGGGGGCATGCCCGGCTGCACGCAAACCCGCACTACGCTCCCGCGCGTGCGCAGCGACCTCCCGCGGCACACCGCGCGACGCTAGGCGTGGGGCCCCCGCGGCTCAGTGCAGTCAGCGATCTCGCGGTGCGACATGCACACGCAGCGCAGGTCGCCCAGCGAACGCCCGACACTTCGGGCACATCGACAAGCGCGCGTCCCCTTCGCGTGAGTCGATGCGTGGCGCTAGCATGAGCCCAGGTCGCTCGCGCCCGAGCTCGGCCCGCTACAGGCAAGCACTCCGTGATGCAATCGAAGTCTCTCCTTCTGCTCCCCACGATCCTCGGTACGCTGGGACTCTTGCTCCCGCTCGCATGCGGTCGATCCACCAGCGATGGCACTGGCGGCACGGGCAATGGCTCGGTGACGGGCAGTGGCTCGGTGACGGGCAGTGGCTCCGTGACGGGCAGTGGAGGCCAGAGCTCCGGCAGCGGTGGCAAGAGCAGCGGCGGTGCGAGCAGTGGTGGTGCGCACGGCGGAGGCCAAGGCGGCGCGGGCAGCGGCGGTCTCGGCGCCATGGGCGGAGTCGGGCCCGACGACGCACTCTTCGTTCCCGAGGGACTGTCGAACACGGAATTTCCCGGAGTCGAGGGCGGCATCAACCTGCTGGCGTACACATTGGCGCCCGGCCCCAATGGCCTCGAGCTTTACGCGTCCATTCGCAACGATGGCGACACGATCGCTTGTGAGGTGACGATGAAGACGCACTTCGTCGACCACGAGGATCAGGTAGTGGCCATCGTGGGCAGCGGGATCCACGCGTCGCGTCTCTACCTGCTCTACGGTGGCACCGGCCCCGCCGTGCGCTGCCTCGACCCGGGAGACGTCGCAATGTCGGCGACGCTGGACCTGCCGGACGAGATCGTAATGTCGGAGCTTGCCTTCTTGAAGCACGAGTTCCCCGCTTTCTACATGAACGATCTCGTCCCCGTTGAGGGTGTCACCATCAGCGATGTCGAGCGTGTGACAGCTGGCGCAGGCACTGCATTCACAGGAAGCTTTCACAACGAGCTCGAGGTGAACGTGACGAGTCCCTCCGTCTCGGTGTTCCCCGTGAACAGCGTGGGGCGTCCCTTTGCCATCGTGACCGTCAATCGGAGCGAGGCGATTGCCCCGGGTGCCAGCTGGGACTTCCAGACCGACCCAGTGGCGCAGGCGGGAGCGGATCAGGTGGCCATCCCCTCGTACGGCGCCGATCTCTGAAGAGCCGTCGGCGCCATACGCTCGTCAGTCGCCTGCACCAGGCAGCGGAGGCAGCTCGGTCGACTCGCTGGCGGCGTCGCCGGCGCACGCCACGAACGTGGTCGAGTTCGGCAGCGGCGTGCGCTGACCGACGAACCGCAGCATGCGTCGCTCGGTGGGGTCGCAGCTCGTGATGTGCGGGTTGGTGCAGGTGTCCCAGGTCGACTCGTCGCCCTCGAGGCACGAGCCGGCGCCACTCGGAAGCCCACCGGCCGTGGGCCCCTTTCGTGGATCGATGTAGCAGAAGCCCGGCGGTTGCTGATCGGCCGCCGTGTTGCCGAAGCAGTCGGCTTTCGCCTCGTCGGCGGTTTCGAGGATCTCGCAGGCGCCGAAAGTGGAGCAGAGCGGGAGCGGACGCTCGTCCGTGGCATCGAGCTTACACTGGTCGCTGTCGGACATGCGCCGATCGACGGCGCTCCTTTCGGCGGCCGTCAGTTCGGCGCGACGCTCATTGGCATCGCACACCCGCGCTTCGTGCGTGACTTCGATCATCATGCACGGCACGTTTCCGTCCGAGAGCGTCAGTGTGCGGGGAAGACACTGCCCGCCGAGCTTCGACGCCAGCTGATCGACGATGGCATTGACGGCAGGATTGTAGCCGAACGACGGGCTCGTCGTGTCCATGATCTTGGGGCAGATGGAGGCCACGATGGAGTTTTCGCCGAAGTCTTTGAGCACGCGCAGGATGCGGCTCGGTGGGTAGGCTTTTCCGTAGCGTTGTGTCGTGTCTGCCGTGACGCTGGCGCTTTGACTGGGCTTGCACAGCGAGCGGTTGCGCCCGGGCTCGGTCCCGCAATCACAGGAGGTGTCGCTCACGGTGCAGTCGGCCTTCACTGCGGAGGCGGCGAGCGGGAAGATGCAACTATACTGCAGGTCGTTGTTCGTCGGGTCGTAGTCCGACACGTCGACGGCGTTATCGTACTCGTGTCCGTTGATGGGCGACCACGCATCGGTGCCGGCCGAGACGATGGGATCGCTGGTGAGCGGATGCACCCCAGAGCGCGGTGCGATCGATTCGACCAGGAAGGGATCGAGGGGCGGTGCGGGTGCTTGGCCGCATTCTTCGGGGGGCGCGGCGCCATTTCCTGGGCGACATGCAGGCGAATCGCTCGGCAAGCCCGGGCGCCCGAGGAGGAGTTCCCAGCGGCTGGCGCCGAGGTCGGCATCGACTTCTGCCAGCTCTTCGGCGGTTCGGTAGACCAGGGTGCTCGGATCGCTCAGCGAAGCATCCGTGGCGACATCCTGCCACGGTACTCCGACGATGCCTGCGAGGAAGACGAGGTCAGGACGCCGATCCGCGAGCAGCGGATTGGGCGTCGACTCGCCCGTGTGCGAATTGACGATGAGTGACTGCGTGAGCCCCGCGACGTAGCGGTCGGTGGGGTAGAGGAGATCGACCCCGAAGCGGCGCTTGCCCTCGAAGCAGCGAACGCCGGAGCGATCGTCCTCCTCGGGCATCTCGGGGCTGTCGGGCCGTTGGCAGGTGTCGGTGCAACCATCCGGGGCCGACAGCGCGCACGAGTGGCAGCAGCGGTCATTGGGGTTCGTCTCGCAAGCGGCGCTCGCCACGGTGAAGTGCTTGCCGGTGGTCGGGAGGCGCCACGCGTCGCCAGCGAATGGATACACGCTGCCGCCTTCCATCACCGAGCAGTCGTTCTCGTCCGTGAGGACGATGATGCCGACCAAGCTGCCTGGCCGGAGGAACTGCGTGCGTTGGTCTAGAATGGCTCGATCTGGCCCGGTCGAGCCCGAGCGCGTGCCGTGCTCGTCGCTGACGACGGTCACGTCGAGGGGCGGTGCGGGGTCGACCAAGAAGCGGTACCAAGCTTCGAGGGGCGCCTCGAAGCCGCAGCCCGTTTCTCCGGCGGCAGCCACGTGCAAGGAGAGGTCCTGCTGCAGGGTCGCGAGCGCCGCCGCCGTCTCTGCCTCGCTGCTGGCGCCGGTCCACGCCAAGAAGCCGAGGTCCGTGGGATTGGGGACTGCTTCGCCGGTAGAGGCAACGGTCTCGCGAACCTTGGGGATCAAACGCGACTTGTCGGTGACACCCGGATACCTCTCTTCGTCCTTGCACTGCTCCGAACCGAAGCCGCCGAGCGAAGAAGTGATCACCCCGAGATGGATGTTGTTGACGGGCTGAAACTCCGGCGAAAAGTCCGCCCCAAAACTGGCGCAACCTTGGCCATCACTCGGCTGGCGATTGCCGGCGTCGTCGACGCAGTCGGGGGTGATGAGGCGCGACACCATGAGCGGCACCGCTTCTCGAAGAAGCTGCTGCTTGTCCGCCATGGAGATCGAGTTGTCGACCACGAACAAGAGGTCGATGGCCTCGATCGAGCGCACTTCGATTTGGTTGACGAAAAGGTTCGTGGTGTTCGGCTCGCTCGAGACGACGGGGCGATCGATGCAACCGAAGAGCGCCAATCCGAGTGATGCGCAACTGAGTTGACAGACAACCTTGTTGGCGATTTTTCGACTGATGGGCGCAGCTGTGCCAGCCCGCGGGCTGCGGGAATTGAATCGAGTCATCGACCTTCCATTCGCAAGGAGAGGCAACGGCTTCGGTGCGAAGCGCGTCCTGCCTAGCTCACACCCCTCATTGCAGGCAGGAGGGCGAGTCCTTCGCGCGCAGATGAAAATTCTCGAGCTGCGGCGGTAGTGGCGCGTCGGGAGCGCGGGCTGGCGCGCCGAGAGCGGTCGCCCAAAAAGGACGTGAGCTTCGCTGGGGATGGGAAGAAATGCTCGCCCGCGGCTCCGCGGACGCAACGCCAAAGCCGGCCGACCGAACCTTGCACCATGCACGAACCCTTGCTCTGCGCGCCGCCCGGTCGGCGGCGACCGAACCGGCAGTGCCTGCTGCCCGTCCTCGCCCTCGTTCCCTGGCTCGGGCTTCTCATCGCCTGCCAAGAGGGAGCAGTCCTCGCACCTCGGGCAAGTGGCGGTACGAGCGCGGATTCCGACGGCTCGCATTCGCCCTTGGGCGGGGCGCCGGGCCTGCTCCCTGGCGAGGAGGGCGGATCAGCCGGCGCTGGTGCCGCATCGGCGGAGGAGGCGTGCACCCGCACGGCGGAGGACGAACCAGACGATCGCTTCGAGGACACGAACTGCGACGGTATCGACGGCGACCTCCGGCGTGCGGTGTTCGTGAGCGTCTTCGGCGACGACTCGGGCGCCGGCACGCTCGAGGCTCCACTGGCCACGCTCGAAGCCGCGATCGCCTTGTCCCGAGCGGAGAACAAGGACGTCTACGTGTGCAACGGCTCCTACGAGCAGGCGGTGAGCATTCGCCAGTCCGGCGTACGCCTGTTCGGAGGCTATGCGTGCGACCTCGGTGGCCGGCGTGTGCCCGATCGCGCGCGCTTTCATGCTCGCAACACGGTGCCGCTGAAGGTGCAGGGGGTTCACGATGTCGTCCTGGATCGGCTCACCTTCGTCGCGCCAGACGTGAGCGAAGGGTCATCGGTGGCCGGAGCGATCGAGAACAGCACCGGAATCGTGCTCCGACGCGTGGAGCTTCGGAGCGGCCGCGCCGGACCGGGTCGGGATGGCGCCATGGGCCTGGGACTCGAGGGGCGCGGGCCCACGGGTGCCGACGGCGGCATCCCCTGTGACCAGCTCTTGTGCACCGACTACGCCCAAGGCGGGTACCTCGCGGTTGGACCAAGGTGCGAAGGTGGCGAGCTTCCTGAACCGGGCGGCGCCGGTGGCGATGGCGGCTACCAAGGCGTTTTAGCGCAGGCAGGTCAGCCGAGTCCGAGCGGCGTCGCTGGTGGCGTGGTGAGCGGCGAGCTCAGCGCACGCGACGGCCAAAGCGGTGGCGAGGGAGCACGCGGTGACGTCGGTTCGCTTCCCGCGCGTGGCATTGGCGACGTGGCTGGCTCCGCCTACGCGCCTACGAACGCGGGAGGCGTCGGCGGCTATGGCCGTTCCGGTCGCGGCGGCGGCGGTGGGGCTGGCGTGGGCGCTCTTCATCACGGTGACCTCTGCTGCAAGCCCGGGGATGCGGGCAGCCAAGGCGGATTCGGCGGGTGCGGCGGTCGCCCGGGCACGGGTGGAACGGGAGGCGGGGCGTCGATCGCCCTCATGGTCAAAGACAGCGACGTCACGCTGACCTGGACGCGCTTGGTCGCCGGTGACGGCGGCAAAGGCGGCGCCGGAGGTCGGGGCGGCGTTGCGCAGGCCGGTGGCCTGGCGGGCCAGGTGTACTCCCCTCTGAGCGGCCGGCTGGGGGGAATCGGCGGGCAGGGCGGACCTGGCGGGCCCGGGGGCTCAGGGGGCCCCGGCGGCGGCGGACCGTCACTGGGCTTGGCGCTCTCTGGTTCACCCCGACCGCACATGGAGGGCGTGCAGGTGCTGCTGGGCCTTCCTGGCTTCGGAGGCGACGCCGCGCTCGACGCATTGGCTGGCCAGGACGGGCCCGATGGGCTCGCCGTGCCTGGATACGATTTCACGACTCACGAACAGCTCACTTTTTGAAGGGAATCACTTCATGTTTCATTCGCTCATCGTCCATGCGTACGAGTCTCGGTTGCGGCTCGCGCTCTGCCTGCATTGGTCGCAGTTCGTCTGCCGGCTGGCGTGGATTTCGGCACCTGGCCTGGTCTTCGTCAGCGCGATGCTCGCCTGCAGCGGCTCAACCCCCATCCAAGCCGACGCGGGAGGCGACTCGGTGGCTCCAGCGGCAGGCACTGCGTCCGGGGAGGCTCCCCGGGCCGAGGCCCCCGTCACTGACTACGCTCCCCAGTCGACGAGCGCCCGCACCTGCCTCATCAGTGCGGACTGCGGCGCGGGCTCGCACTGCGATCTCTACGAGTGCGTTTCCGGCTGCAACGCTCGAAAGCCCTGCGAGAGCGGCCAGGTGTGTTCGGCTCGCGGTCGCTGCCTTTTGCCCGCTCGACTCGATGCCGATCCCGAGCCAACTTCCCAGAAGCGCGGTCAGCTCGTCGTGCAGCCGACGGACGCTGCACTCACCGATCGAGACGAGCGCTTGCTCGTCACCTTGGCGACCGACTCGCCCGATCCCGTGAGCTATCGCGTGGTGCTCAGCGCTCCTCACCTGTCCTTGCCAGAAGCTCGCGGCGAGTTCGTGAGTGAGACCGTGCTTGCGTTCGACGTCGATGCCGATGGTTTGGAACGAGGCGAGATCCCGGGCACGGTGCGCATCATCACCGACTTGGGGGAGGCGGTCGTCCATGCGCCCCTGCGTGTGGGGTTGACCGGGCGCTACGAGGGGGCGCTGAGCTACTCGGTCGGCGATTTGCCCCTCGGCGACGCGCAGCTCGTGCTCGACCTGGAAGAGACGCTCGGCGACGTCTCGGCGAGAGTCGATGCAGAGCGGAGCCTGCTGTTTCCCGAGCAGAACGGTGAAGCGACGTATGGGCGAGGGAGCTACACCCTGAGTGAAGGCCTGGAGCTCACGCTCTCGCAGACGCTCCCCGCCGCAGCTGCAGGCGAGCGCAACCACTTCGCTCGGGAGGTCGGTCGTGAGCTTCGGCTGCACCTCCAGCCGAGTGAACAGGGCACGCTCGAAGGCTCCTTCGAAGAGCGCATCTTCGGCGTGTTCGAGCAGCCGATGGTCGTTCACGGGTCCGTTTATCTGCGCCCACGGCCCCTGCGCGAAACGCTCGCCATCGCTGCGCCGAACCCGCGGGTGATGCCGACGGTGGTGCCCGGGCTGATGTCGACGACCGCTTTCGACGAGCGCGTGACCGTTCCCAGTCTCGAAGCGGCCACCGCAGCCTTTCCTGGGTGTCTGGAGGGCGCGGGTCGCCAGAGCTGCCTCGAGCAAGCCAGCCGGTTCTACTTCGGGGGCCTTGGGAATTTGCTGACGGGGATCTCGGAAAGCTCAGATCCACTGGGCGACCTGAGCAGCGTCTGTGAGGAGGAGCTCTACAGCGACGTCACCGCCTGGATCGCCCTGTCTGGCCGCGGTGGCTCGTGTGCCAACGCTGGCGGCCTGCTCGCCATCTTGCGAGAGCTCGCGCTCGCTCACAGCCCTGCCTCGCCCGATGCGGCGAGTCTGTTTCACCGGACGGTGGCCTACCTGCTCGCGCCGCATCTCCTGATGGCGCAGGATGGCCTCGTCCGGGGGGTTCGCGAGTCGTTCTTGGGAGGCCCCGGAGGGCAGCTCGAGCTCTACCGTTCCGCACGCAGTCTGCTCGCTGCCCCGGCGCGCCTGATCATGCAGCCGCGAGTGCTGGAGTTCTTGCGCCGAACGCAGCCCCGAGATGCCGCGGCGAGCTCCGACCCGAGTCTTTCCCCTTATCCGGCGCTGCGTGCTCTCAGTCGCCTCTTGTATGTCCTGTCGTCGCTGGAGGGCGAGCTTGCGAGCTTGGCTGCCGCCGAGCCGGCCAGCGACCGGTCGGTCCTCGCTCGAGAGACGCAGGAGCACGCCATCCTCACCGTCATCGAGGCGGGCGTCGTGTCGACCTTGCTCGACGGCTGGGATGCGGTACCCCCCGGCGTCGGGGCGGAACTCTTGGGCGCTCTCACGCCGCTCGACCGGGGCTTCCGTACCTTGCTCGACGGACAGGTTCTCTTCGGCGTGCCGGAAGGAGAAATCCCGCTCGCCTTCGATCCTGCTCGCGCGCAGCCGACGAACTTCGAGCAGCTCCTGCTGCTTCGTGCGGCGCCGGCGCTGGCGCAACAGGCGGCGACGCAGGCGGCGTTCCTCGGTTCGACGCGCGATTTCGAGCAGGCGGAGGACGCACTTTCGGTCGAGCTCGAGCAGGTGCGTGCCGGCTACGAAGCGACGATCGCTTCCATTTGTGGTCCGAGCTTCGACGTGAGCCTGGTCACTCGCGAGGCCGATTGGGAAGCGTGCGGCGCAGTATCCGGAGCGCTAGCTGAAGCGTTGCTCCAGATCCAGCTGCGCCAGGCGGAAGTTGCCTCCGCTTTCGGGCGACTGGAAGGCATTCAGGAGCGCGTGCGGATCGAGCACCAGGCGCTGTTCGATGCGGGCGTCGTGCGCGATCGCACGCTCTTGTTTCTGTCGTCGAGTGGCAGCGAGCGAGCGGCCATGGCGGAGATGGAGAACATCCTGAACGCTGCCCAAATCGCGTTGGAGCTCGCGTCCAACGCGAGTCTCTGGAACTTGGGATTGCCGGCAGCCATGGGCGCCGTGGCGGGCGTACTAGAGACGACGAAAGGCACCCTGCACGTGCGGCGTGAAGAGCTGGCCATGCTGCAGTCGATGACCTTGGCCGACGAGGCACGCGAGCTCGAGGTCATTCAGTCGGGCGTGCGGGTGAAGTCGCTCTTGGTCGACGCTGCCCAGATTGAGCTCGATATGGAGCAGCTCGATATCCAACTCCTGGAGTCGCTGATGGCTGCCACGGATCTCCTCGATACGGCCAAGAGGTCCGCCTTGGAGCGCACCCGGCTGCTCGCGAGAATCGAAGAGAGCCCCGCGGCGGACCCGATTTACCGCACGCTCATGCACGACACGCTATTGCAGGCTCTTTTGGCCCGCCGCGAAGCACAACGCTGGCTCTACCGAGCCGGGCGAGCCCTGGAGTACGAAACGAATACTCCGCTCGGCGACGGACTCGGTCGAGCCGTCCTGGCCGCCCACAATCAATCTGCCATTGCGAAGCTGAGCGACTGCCTGCTCGGGATCCATGGTGAGTACGCGCTCGAGTACGGCATTGCTCAAGAGTTCAAGACGACGCTGAGCGTTCGCACACAGCTCGGCGTGACCGGAGCCAGAAAGGACGAGGTCACCGGAGACGAGCTCAGCCCGGGGGAGCTCTTTCGGCGCGTCCTGCTCGAAAACCAGAACCTGGACGGCGAGGGTGGGGTCGCCGTTCGCTTCACGACCAACCTCGAACCCGACAACGGGCTCTGGTCGTCGGCTGTGTGTAACGACAAGCTGACGCGCGTGCGCGCCAAGCTGGTCGGCGACTTCTTGGGCGACGACGAGGCCGAGGTTCATCTGACCGTCGCTGGAGGCGGCATGCTCCGCGCCTGCTCGGGTGACCAGATCCTCGCCTGGAACATCGACACCCCGGATCGGGCGATCGTCCAAGCAGGAGTGAACTCGTTTGGGTCCGCGGCCCCCAACACCACCTTACACGGTCAGGCGGTGGCGCGGCCCAGCTGGGAACTCTTCATTCCCGGCGCTCGCCATGCCCCCGCAAACGCCGACCTGAACTTGGAGCGTCTGGACGACGTCGTGCTCGAACTCACGCATGAAGCGTTGCCGTTCGCGCCGAGCTCGAGCGCCGTCTCGCTCGCCTGTCTGTCCACGATCGGAGTGGGAGGTTGATCATGCGCACGTTCCTCCGTCGTCTTGGTCTCGTGTGCTCTCTCACGTGGTTCGGAGTGACCCCAGCGCTCGCCGAACTCGAGTCGACACGCCTCAGCTTGCCCAAAGGTCCTGGATCCATCGAGGGCCTGGCGAGCGCCGACTTCACACCGAGCTTGGCCAGCGGGCAGGCAAGTTACTCGGTCCCCATCGTGGTGCCGCCAGCTGTCCGCGGCTTCGGTCCGGAGCTCACTCTGAGCTACGACTCGGGCGCGGGCGTCAGCGAGGTCGCGCTCGGCTGGAGACTGTCGGGCCTGCCGATGATCAGGCGCCGCGTAGAAGAGGGTCTGCCTCGCTTCGACGAAACGGACACCTTCGAGATGCTGGGCTTGGGCCTTGCGTCGGAGCTGCTCGAGACGGAGCCGGGTGTGTTCCGGCCACGTTATGAAGACGGGTCGTTCGTACGGGCCGAACGGAACGGTGAGCGTTGGCAAGTGCGCACGAAAGCCGGCACCATCTACGAGCTCGGCAAGGCACACCTGGCGGAGCCGGGAGGCGTTCGCGCGGTCTATCTGCTGGACAGCATGCGGGATGCTTGGGGGCATGAGGTGCGTTTCGAGTGGAGGGCGGACGGCACGTACCCGCTGCTCGAGCGGGTGGTCTGGAACGACTTCGGCCCCGAGCACAGGAACGAAGTCCGCTTCGTCTACGAGGCAAGGCCCGATCGATCTCGCATCTACTCGCTCGGCTTGCGCCAGGAGCTCGCCCATCGGCTGACGAGTATCAGCGTTCGCCACGGAGGCGAGCTCGTCCGTCGCTACGAGCTTGGCTACAGCGATGACGCACATCCACGCCTGATTGAGCTCGACGTCGTGGGCGCCGATGGACGCACGCATCTGCCGACGGCGCGCTTTCACTATACGGCCGGGGGAGTGGCCCCGGACGCCACGGGCGGCGCCTTGGTCGAGATGCAAGAGTCACCCGGCTTGGCGCCCGGCGACGGTGATGCCGCGCTGGCTGATTTGAACGGAGACGGGCTGCCTGACCTGCTGGTCGGCACTGCTGGCGCGTACGCGAGCGCCATCAATGTCGATGGAGCGCGCTGGGAGTCAGTGCGAGCCTGGGAACCCGACGAGTCCCCTTCCTTCTCGCTTTCGGCCTCGGGCGTGGGGCTCGCTGACTTCGACGGGGATGGTGCCGTCGACCTGCTGGCGGCCGGAGAGGATGAGGCGCTTCGCTACTGGGCGCGCTCATCGGCCGACGCGTTTGCCGAAGAGGTGTCGGTCGACGGGGCGCTCAGCTTCGACCTGGAGGATCCGAACGTTCGACTAGTCGACCTCGACGGTGATCGCAGAACGGACGTGATCAGGACCACGAGCTCGGGCTTGCTCGTGGCCAGAAATCGCGACGGCGTGGCTTTCGAACCGGTAGGTCCGGCCGAGCTGGTGGATTTGGAGCAAGAGGTGCTCTTCGAGTCCGAGGGCACGGAGCTTTGCGACATCAATGGCGATCGCGTCATGGACCTCTGCCGCCTGCGCTCCGGCTCGCTCGTGTATTACCTCGGTCGCGGTCGAGGCGCATTCGAAGCGCCCGAGCTCGGGAGCGGCGTACCTGAATTCGCCGCTTCGGAGCCTTTTGCGCTGCGCGACCTGGACGGTGACGGCTGGGACGACCTCGTGCGCGTTCAGAGTCGGGACGTCGCCTATGCCCTCGCTCGCGGCGAAGGTCGCTTCGGCCCGGTGCGAACCATGGCCGACGTGCCGACGCGAGACGCGTCCACGCGCGTTCTGTTTGCGGACATGAACGGCTCAGGCAGTGTCGACGTCGTCTGGATCGAGACCGAGTCCAGCGAGCCCACTCCGTGGCGCTACCTCGAGCTGTTTCCAGAGGGACGCGCCGGTCTACTGTCGAAGATCGAAAGCGGCCTCGGGAAGACGCAGACCATCACCTACGCGCCCGCCGCTTCGTTTGCGGCGCGTGCCCGCGGCAGGGGGGCGACCTGGGACTCTCGCCTGAACGTCTCGTTGCCAGTCGTGGCGCGCGTGACCGTAGAGACGGGGCTCGACGATCCCCCGCTCGTGCAGACCTACGACTACACCGAAGGCGCCTACGATCCGGATGAACGCGGCTTTGCGGGTTTCGGAGTCGTCGTGACGCACGCACTCGGTGACGACTCGACCCCGACCCTGGTCACGGAACGGCACTTCGACCTGGGCCTCCGCCACCGTCCGCTCCGAGGCGCATTGCGCTCCGAGGAACAGCGCACGGAAGACGGGCACGTCTTCTCGCGACGTCAGCACGAGTACGTCGAGCGCGAGCTCGAGCTGGGAGAGGATGGGCGCTTCGTCGAGTACGGCTATCGGAGCGCGACCTGGACGGAGTGGGTCGAAGGCCAGGATGGCAACAGCGTGACCACTTTGAGCGAGGTGGAGCAGGACGAGTTTGGCAACGAAGTCTTGGCCCACCACTGGGGAGTGGTCCGCGGGGACGACTACCTGGCCCTCGGCGACGAATCGATCGTCGTGCGCACCTTCGCCGACGACCCCGAGGCTTGGATCCTGGGGTATCCAGTCAGCGAGGCGATCTTGGACGGACAGGGCCAAACGCGCAGCCTCGTGCGGCGCTACTACGACGGCAGCCCGTTCCATGGCCTGCCGCTCGGCCAGATCACGCGAGGCGAGGTGACGCGCGAGGAGGCGTGGGTGGGTCCGTCGGATGAGACGTATGAGCTCGTGACGGCTACCCGCTACGACGAGCACGGGCTGCCGATCGAAACCCGCGATGCGAGGGGTGGCGGTCGCTTCTTCGATTGGGACGACGCGCACACGTTCGTCGTGCGCGAGGGGGTCAAGCTGGACGCAGATGACGAGCGGGAGGAAGTCCTCTTGTTCGAGCAAGCGACGTTCGACGGGCGCTTCGGTCAGCTGACGGAGATCGCGGACTACGCGGGCGCGGTCACCCGCTACGAGTACGATGCACTTGGTCGGGTCAGTGCCGTGATCGCGCCCGGCGACGACAGCGAGCTCCCCACCGTGCGCTACCGGTACGAGCCGGGCGCGCCTCTTTCGCGCATCGTGACGGAGTCCCGTGTCGAGTCCGGCGAGCGAGCGACCGAGCTGCGCGAGGACGTGTTCGACGGGCTTGGTCGCAAGCGAGCGAGCTTCGTGCTCGACGCGGAGCTGTGGCTCGCGGCCGGCATTCGAAGCTACGATGCGCGCGGTCAAGTGCGAAAGAATCTCCTGCCCCGGTGGGTCAGCGAGGTCGACCGTCGCACGCCGCCGCTGTTCAGTCCGGGGGATGGTCGTGAAGTCTGGCGTGACGCGCTCGGACGGGAGGTCCGCAGCACCAGCGCCGAGGGCGTGCAGACGCGCACCAGCTACGAACCGCTGCGCGTCCTCTACTGGGACGGAGGCCAGGCCGATCAAGCGTCACCGTTCGAGCACACGCCCACCGTCACCGTGCTCGACGGCCGCGAGAGGGTCATCCGTCATGAGCGTGAGCTCGCGGGCGAGCGCGTGTTTTCGAGCTACCAGCATGACGCGGCCGGACGCCTCCTCTCGCGCACCGACCCGGAGGGGCATCGCCAAGAGTTCCGCTACGACGGCCGCGGACGTCGCGTCGAGGTGCTGGATCCCGACCAGGGACGCCACACGTTCGCATACGACGGCGCCGGCAACTTGCTCCAGCACCAGTACCCGGACGGCGGCCGGACGGCATTCTCCTACGACCTTGCGGGTCGGCTTCTCGGCGAGGACTGGGACGGCGATGGAACGAGCGAGATTGCGCGCGAGTACGACCGCGGCACGGCGTACGACCGCGGTCGCTTGGTTCAGGTGACCGAACCTAGCGGCGGCGTGAGGTATGCGCATGACGAGCGCGGTCGCGTCGCAGAAACGCGGACCGAGATCGAAGGTGACGTCTACGTCGTCAAGAGTCGGTACGACGCTCAGGACCGGGAAGCGGAGCACGTCTATCCCGACGGCTCCTCCATCGAGCTGCGACGAAACGCGCGCGGCCAGCTTTCCGGGTACGGCGAGCTTGCGCGCATCGAGTACGCTGCCGATGGCGCCGAGACGAAGCGTCGCTACAGTACGGGGGTCGAGCTTTCGAGCGCGCACGACCGTGACCATCGCCGCACCGGCATGCAGCTGCGCAATCGAGAGGGCGAGGCGAGCCTGCACCTTTCGTGGCACTACGACGGAGGCGGCAACTTGGTGCGCGTCGTGGACGAAGGCGAGCAGGAGGGGTCGTCCGGCGATCGCTCGGCGACGTACGAGTACGATAACCTCTACCGCTTGACGGGCGTCCGCGGGGCCTGGGGAAGCGTCAGCTGGAGCTATTCTCCGTCCGGCAACCTGGTCGCGCGCACGAGCACACTGCCCGAGCTCGACACGGGTAACTTCGTCTACGGAGCGCGCCCGCATGCTCCCGAGCTCGTCGGGGAGCGGCACCTGAGCTACGACGCGCGCGGGCAGCTGACGGGCGACGGCGAGCGGGTTTACGAGTGGGATGCTGCGTCCAGACTGACGCGTGTCTCGCGCGACGGTGCCGAGGTCACGAGCGTGTACGGCGGGGACGGGGCGCGCCGGATCAAGCGCGAGGTCGACGCGAGCGGTCGCACCTCGACGACTCACTTCATCGATCCTTGGTCGGAGGTGAGGGATGGTCAGCTCGTGCGCTACGTGGTGCACGCGGGCGAGCGCATCGTGCGCCTTCGTGACGGCCTGCGGGACGCTCCGACGGCCGAGCACCCGACGGCGAGCGTACCCAGCGTTGGAGGAGGACGGGCGCGAGGTCTGATTGCTTTCGGCCTGCTGCTGGTGGCGCTCGGCCATTGCCTCCATCGCTTCCGAAGCCGGCGTGTGGCCGGAGGGCTGGTGAGCGCGGGCGTGCTTGCGCTGGGAATGCTCTTCGGCTGCAGTCGATTGGAGCCCGTCTCCGAGGGTCAGGTCATCACGAAGCTGGTCCCCGGCGACCGGCTCCTCGTCTCCGACCAGGTGGGCTCGCTGCTCGCCGAGTTCGACGAACAGGGGGACGTCCTCGTAGCAGTAGAGACGGAGCCGTACGGCTTCGTGCGGCAAAGCGGCTCCAGCGAGACCCACCAGTATGCCGGCACGCCGCTCGATCCGGGGGTGGGCCTCTCGCACATGGGCGCCCGCTTCTACGCGCCGGATCTGGGCCTCTTCACGAGCGGTGACCCGGTCAGCCTGACAGAACCCGAACGGCAGATGTCAGCCGAGTTCGCGGCGGGCCACTCGTACGCGTACGCCAACCTGAGGCCGACGGTTGCGGCCGATCGAGACGGCCACTTCTGGCAGCAGGTGATTGGCGCGGGGATCGGGATTGCGACCGGTGGCGGCGGTGAGGCGCTCCGTCAGTACCTCGACCATGGCGAGGTTCAAGACTGGGGCCGCGTCGCAGCGGCAGCGGCCAGCGGGGGCGTCGCAGGCCTCCTGGCGAGCTTTGCTCCCCCGACGGGGCTGGCCGTCGCGGGCCTGGCCGGCGGCGTCGGGAGCGCAGTGGGCGGTCTCACTCGGCGGTTCATCGAGAGTGGTGGGCGCAGCCTTGGAAGCTGGCGTGAGCTTGCGACCGACTTCACCGTGGGCGCGGCAGGCGGAATGGTCGCCAAGGGCGTGAGCGTGCGGCTGCAGTCGCCGAGGCCACCGAAGCCGCCCACCGCCGTGCGAGGCGCGGCTTCGGCCGAGGGCAGCACGGCGGGCTCGGGCGCCGCCACCACGAGCGTCGCCGCTGCGGCAGGGGCTCTCGGGCCCCCGGCAGCCGCGAGCTCCGGGCCCGAGGCGACGAGTGAGTTCCGCATGCCCGGAAGCAGTGACCCCTCAGGCGAAGCTGCGCTGTCCTTGAGCCTCCAGTGTGGTGGGTCGGACGCTGGGCCCAGTGCCTCGGTCGACCTGGAGTTTGGCCAGAGGTCCGGCGCCGCGATGGGTATTTCCATTCGTTTGCCGTGACGAAAGCAGCCCCCGCGAAATGGTTGGCAACGGCGCCGGGGCTGCGTCCGAACGGGGCCGTATGCCTCATCTGTTTGTGCGTCCTCTGCTGTGCCTCCTGCTCGCTCGTGTTCGCGCGTCTCCGCGCGGGGAAGGCTACATGCGTCATGACCTCGGCGTTCCGGGTCGCTCCGGCACGCTGATCTCCCACGGAAAGAGCGTTTGGTTCGGCACGCTGCTCGCCGCGGCGAGTGCTCTGGGTTGTGGTGGTGTCGACTATTTGCGCGCGGAATCCGCTGGCCACGTCGGGTGCGAGCCGGAGGAGATCGTCATCAGCGATAGTAGGCGGCGCGCTTACAGTCGCACGTGGATCGCGGCCTGTCGCGACCGGGTCTTCACCTGCACTGCCAACGAGCGGCAAACCGCCTGCGCAGAGCGCGTCGGGCCCGAGCCGTAGGCCTTGGGTCGCTCGTCAGCCGATGCAAGCGGGACGCAACGTCCACGTGCTCGGTCCGAAATCAGGCGCATGCGCACGTTCACGATTCTGTCCTTGGCTCTCGGCGTGATTCCACTCGGAGCCTCCTGCACTCCATACGCCGAGTCCAACGACCGCGAGCCTCCGTCCTCCTGGGGCGGCGCAGGTGGAGCCCTGCCTGTGGGGGCTGCGGGAGCCAAGACGAGCGATGACTGCGGGGCGGCGTGCGCCCCCGGCCTGGCTTGCTGCGCAGGCACGTGCGTCGACCTGGCCGACGACGTGGCACACTGCGGAAGCTGTGAGCGTGCCTGCAGCGCGGTCGGTGGTGAGGCCGAGTGTCACGAGGGCGTGTGCGCCGTGGCTTGCGACCTCGACCGGCTCGACTGCGACGGCGCCGCAGAGACTGGCTGCGAGCAGTCGGACCCGGGCCCTCCCGAGGCAGTCGAGCTCCTGCGCCCGCTCGTCGGGACCATGACCGGGTCGCTTCGGGGTGCGGCCATCACGGGTGCGCTGCGCCCGACGTTCACTTGGAGTGCGCCGACGGGGGCCGCCTGCGATCGCGTGAGCTACCACTTCCAGCTCGACGATTCATGCGAGCGGGAGGCGTTCGCCGACTGCACCTTCGACAGCCCCGAGGTCGACGTGGTGCTCGTCGACCCCAGGTTCACTCCCGAGCATGATTTGCCCGTGAGCCGAGACGTGCCGGTCGGTACGCGCTATTACTTTCGGGTCCGCGCCTGCGATGAGCTCGAGCGCTGCTCAGCCTACGGCGAGGTGCGCTACGTCGACGTCGGGCGCGAGCGTCAGGATGTCACCGGAGACGGCTACGCCGACATCGTCGGTCTGGACGAAGGCCAGTTCGCCGGTCGGTACACGATCTACGCTGGAGCGCCGGATTGGGGAGTCCTCCACAATGGCTCTCCCCTCATGATCATGCCGTCGTCCATCTTGTTCGAGGCGGGGAGCACGCGCACCTTCGCCGAGGAGCATCCGCCGGTGGTCCGCTTCGTGGGTGACGTCGACGGCGACGGGTTTCACGACTTCGTGGCGGACGGGCCGGAGGGCGACCTCGTCATCCCAGCCGGAGCGACGTCCAGCGCCGACGGAGCGATTCACTGTCCCACCCGGCTCTTGTACTTGGGACGACCAGACGCGACCGCCATTCGCCCCGTGTTCTTCAGCGCGAGGAGCTGGGCTCCTGACAGCCTGGCGCACAACTTTGCTGCGGGCGACTTCGACGCTGACGGCTACGCCGACATTTGGGCCGCGCAGAGCGTTCTCTCCGGTCTGGATCCCGCGACTGAATCGGGCGTCCTGCTCCTGCGTGGTCGCCCCGGGCTCACCCCGGTGGCCGACCCGGATGCGGTGACCGTCACCGACTTCGACCAGCTCATGGTCCTGCGCGCCCGTCCCGACGACCCGAGCGAGCTGCTGGGCGTGTCCGTCGAGCCGGGCGACTTCAACGGGGATGGCCAAGTCGATGTCGCCGTCGTGGCTCCGACGGCCAAGCTCGTCTATCTCGTGCTGGGAGGAGCGAGCGACGGGGTCGTGGATCGCGCGATCCCGTACGGCGGCGTGGGCGCCGGCGCACTCGACTGTCGCTTCGCACGCCTCTCGGTGGCGGACTTCGACGCCGACGGGTTCGACGATTTCGCGATCAACTGCGCCGAGCAGCGGCTCTTGGAGGTCTATCGCGGCGGCCAGCCGCTGCCGGAGACCGTGGCCTTCAGTCGACTTCTCAACCCTGACGTGGCCGAAAGCCTGCTGGATACGCTCGCCGCAGATTTCGATGCCGATGGTCGTCCAGAGCTCGTCAGCGGCCGCGGAGACGGACCCGACGGCCCCTCGAGCAGCTGGCTCCTGGCGGAGTTCGATGCAGGCCTGGACTCCCAGCTTGCGCAGGCGCTCGAGGTCGCCCGCGGCAATGGCTACTTCGGTGCAGCGGACCACGATGGCGACGGCTATGTCGACCTGTTCTTCGGCGGAGGCTCCGCCGGATGGGTGCGAGGGACGGGACGCCTCGACTTCCGCCCGAGCTCCAGCGACGGAGCCTCAATCGTGCAGTCTGCTCCGTTGCTCGGGAGCGCCGGGAACTTCGGGACGCGGTCCATCGGGCGCTAGCGCAAGCACCCTGCTCGCGGCGGACCGCACGGGTGTCTCCTCGCCTGTTGGCCTTTCCCGACAGCCGCCTACACGTGCATGACGAAGCTACAAAAACGCCGTCTTCTGCAGCCGGACGAGGACGCTTGCGCAATCCGCCTCCGGAAATGACGATGCTTCACGGCGATGCGGCGGGTCTGGGTTGTTCTTTCCTATCTATTGCTGACGCTGCTCGTCGTCCGCGCGGAGGCCCACGCTCCAGGCTCTGGCCGGCTCCCCCTCGCGCGGCCCGATTCGAACGTCACCGTGGGCGAAGCGTCGGCCTCGATTCGACTCGGCAAGCACCTCTCGGTCTTGGTGGACGAAACTGCGCGCCTGGATCACGCCGCTGTCGTCGATGCCGATCGTGCCGGGCGCTTCGTCCAGAGTCAGCGCGAGATCCCGAGCTACGGCTTCACGAGCAAAGTCGTGTGGGTGCGTCTGGAGTTCGCCGACGCCCGCGCCGCTCCGACGCCGCTGGTCCTCGAGCTGCCCTACGCGCCCCTCGATCGACTCGAGCTCTGGCCCGAGACGCCTGCGAGTACTCCTCTGGCTGTCGTGGGCGACGCGCTGCCTTTCGCCGAGCGCGCCTATCAATATCGTCATCCCACCTTCGAGCTACCGGCGCAGGCGGGGAGGCGCGTCTACTACTTGCGGGCCAGCGGCAATAGCTCCCTCCAGCTGCCCCTGGTTCTGCACACCCCGCATGCCTTTGCCGAACGGGCCATCACCGATCAGGCGGCGCAGACGCTCTACGTCGGCCTGATGCTGGCGCTCATCGTCTACAATCTGTTCTTGTTCTTGGGCGTTCGCGAGCGGGGCTACTTGCTCTACTCGGTCTTCATGGCGCTCTATTTGATGTACCAGGCGTCGATGGGCGGCGTGACGTACCAGTACATCTGGCCCGACTCGCCCTGGCTAGCGGAGCGCGCCATGCCGATTGGCGTGGTCAGTGCTGCGATTTGCGGCCAGCTGTTCGCGCTCATCTTCCTCGAGACCAAGACGGCTGCGCCGCGCCTGCACCGGGCGATCCTGGGCCTGACCATTGGCTACGCTGCCTTTCTGCCTTTCGCGGCCTTTGGGCCCACGCTGACGGCATTTCGCTCGACCGCCGCCTTGGCCATGGTCTTCTCGTTCGTCGTGCTCGGTGTCGCCGGCTACCGCTTGGGGGGTGGGCGTCCGGCTCGCGTCTTCCTCTTGGCCTGGGGCATCTTCCTCGTCGGCAACATCTTGGCGGCATTGCGGGTGACGGGCGCTGCACCCGTCAACATCTTTACCGAGAACGCGCAGCAGGTGGGCTCGGCCCTCGAGGGGCTCTTACTCTCGATTGGGCTTGCCGATCGCTTGCGCGCGCTCACGGACGGTGCGGCGCGCGCTCAACGGGAGCGCACACTCGAGCGTGAGAAGGCCGCTGCCGATCTCGAGGTCTTGAACGAGGAGCTCCGGCGTCAAGTGGCCGAGCGTTCGCGCGAAATTGCCGACTTGCTGATGACCTTCGGCGATGGCGAGGAGCTCAAGGCCGGCACGCTGTTCGACGACCGCTACCGCGTCGAGCGGCCGCTGGCCTCGGGCGGCATGGGCGCGGTGTACGAGGTCGAGCGCACGAGTGATCAGCAGCACTTGGCGCTCAAGATCTTGGTCGGCGGAGCTTCTCCGCAGCTGGCAGCTCGTTTTGCCCGCGAAGCCGAGATTGCAGCCAGTCTTCGCCATCCGAACTTGGTGCGCGTCGTGGACTTCGGCATCTCCGCTTCGCATGCGCTCTACCTGGTCATGGAGTTGGTCCAGGGCGAGAGCTTGGAGGAGCAACGGGGACGGTTCGGGGACCGCTCATGGGCCGTCCCGGTCCTGGCGCAGGCGGCTCGCGGCCTCTACGCCTTGCACGAAGCCGGCGTCGTCCACCGCGACCTCAAGCCCGCCAACGTCCTCACGTCCGAGGTGAGCCGCGAGCCGTTGATCGTCAAGATTGCCGACTTTGGCCTCTCGCGGGTGCACGAACCGCTCGGCGAAGGCGCCCTGAGTACCCCGCCGCCGAGCGCCGAGCCCACTCTCGTCGCGAGCGGCTCGACGCCTCCCGTTCGCCCGCAAGCCAGTCCCCGCGTGCTCACGCAAACTGGTACCTTTTTGGGTACGCCGCACTACATGGCGCCCGAGCAGTCCAGCGGCTCGCGCAGCGTCGGGCCGAGCGCCGACGTGTTCGCGTTCGGTGTCATGGCCCACGAGATGCTCACGGGTACGGCGGCCTTCCGCGCTCCTCCCGTCTACGATCGGCTAGCGGGTCGTGCGATCGAGGTACCACCCTCCCTCGGTCGGTCGTGCCCTGACCTCGGACCTGAGCTCACGTCGCTGCTCGACCGCGCCTTGGCCGAAGATCCGTCGAGCCGTCCCACCATGGTCGAGCTTTGCCAGGCGTTGACGGCCGTCGTCGTGCCTCCGTCCGGCCGCGAGAAGGTGGGCTGATGGTCACTCCGCCTTCCGCTCATCCCGCGCTCATCTACAAGGTGCTGCGCCCCGCAGAGTGGGCAGAGCTCGAGGCCGTCGGGCAGTTTGCGGGCAGTCCGGACGATCGCCGAGACGGCTTCATCCACCTGTCGACGGCCGAGCAGCTCGAGACCACGATTGCCAAGCACTTCGCCGGAGAGAGCGAGGTCATCGTGCTCGAGTTCGCGGCCGCGAGCTTCGGCGGAGCGCTGCGCTGGGAAGCCTCCCGCGGCGGCGCGCTCTTTCCACACGTCTACGGCGTGCTCCCGGCGAGCGCTGCGCGCATCGTCCCAAGACCGGTCGACTCCGGCCACTCGTAGCGGTCCCGAGGGGGCAGCCTCCTCGAACCGCATCGTGAGCGCGACCGTCAACGGTGCGGCGCTCGAGCCTGCGGCGACGCATCGTGTGACCGTCAATAGCTTTCTGTCCGCCGGCGGTGACGGCTTCACGGTCCTCGGGCTCGGCAGCAATCGCGTGGGCGGCGACGTCGATCTCGATGCGCTCATCGCCCACGTGAGGGCACTGCCGCAGCCGTTCAGCGCCGTGGTCGAAGGGCGTATCTCGAACCCCTGAAGAGGCGTGGCGTTTTGCTAGCGTGAGCGGTGCAGGGTGTCCGGGTGCACCCTGCACCATCGAGATCGCGGCGGCCGCGCCTCTCATTCCACGCGTTCGACGGCTACCCGCGCTGCGCGGGCAAAGCGCAGCGGCTTCCAGGCAACGACGCCGCGCGAAATTGCGAGCGGCAGGATGCCCGTCGCGATGAGCGCACCCACCGTCCAAAAGATGATCGGATAGCCGAAGCGATCTGCGACTGGGCCCAGGAAGAGGACCGTGATCGCGGACCCGCCGTTGAAGGCCAGCGAGGTCCAGCCCATGAAGAGCGATCGCTCCTCGGGCCGGAGGTCAGCCATGCCCGTCGCCATCAGCGCTGGGTACATCAGCCCATGACAGGCGCCCAAACCGAGCCCGAACACCAGGAGCAGGTTCGGCTGCGTGAAGCCCGCTGCGCCGACGACCAGCGCATAGAGGACCATCGCTCCCGTCGCTACGCGAGCGGGCCCGACGCGATCCGCAAATGTCGAAAGCCCGAGCCGGACGAACATCGCCATGGCCACGTACCCAAAGAAGAAGTCGCCCACCCGCGTCGCGCCCAGCGAGAGCGCGAAGGGCTGGGTGAAGGTGAACATGACGCCGATGCCCGCGCCCATCAGGAACGAACCATAGTGAATCGGGAGCACGGCCGGACGGGTCCTCGGCTTGACGCTCGGGGGTGCCACCGCTGTCGCGAGCCCATCCGGCAACCCCGGCACGAGGAGGAGCGCCACCACGGAGAGCAGTGCTGGGACGCCGAAAGCAATGCCCCAGCCGAAGCGGTCAGCGACCGGCTCGACCACGGCGGGCGCTAGCGCGTTGGTCACCAGCATCGAGACCCCGAGAAAGCCAATCGCTTGCGAGAGGCGCTCTTTGGGCACGAGGTCAGCGACCATCGTGGCCGTGCACTGAAACACGATGATCCATGCCACGCCTTGCAGGACCCGCAGCGCGTAGAGGGGCCAGCCGAGGCCGGGCACCAACGTGAACGTGGCTCCGGCGAGCCCAGCCAAGAAGAGTGCGGCAGCCACGAGAGCGCGTCGACTCACCCAGCGCGCCGACATGCCGATCGCCGGCGCGAGAACCGCAGCCGCAACGACGGCGGCACCCGCGACCGCGCCGATCTCGCGCGCATTCGCGCCGAGCTCGAGGCGCAGGTACTTCGGCAGCAGCAAGAAGGCCGAGTACGACAGGCCGAACGCCATCTGCACACCCAGGATGCGCAGATACGCCGGCGGGTAGGTCCAGCGCTCGCCAACGGGCGAGGCTTTGGTGGGGCTCAAGCTGAGGGGTGGTGTGGACATGGTGACCTCGCGTCGGAGGCCGCCTCGGACAGCTGAACGGTCAAGGTGGATCCTGCAGGATGAGCCTGCAGCCTGATCTCTCAGTCTGACTGAAGACGGAACTCCGGGCTTGTGGGAGGACCGGCACCGCTCGGGAAGGGGGCTGACCGCTGCTTCGTTCGCCCCATTCTCGGTCGGTTCCGGCCGGGGGGCGATTCGTTGGCGATTCAGATCACTCGAGAATCAGCTGCCCCCGGGGCGTCACCGCGCGTGCAATCCACTTGCACACGGCTGCGCAATTGCGAAGCGCAGCACTGCCGTTTCCAGCAGAATGACGCACCGCAGTCGTCACGCCGATGTGCATCATCGAGCGCGCGCTGCAGTGGAGGTGGCTAAAATTCCGAGCCATTCGCCTACATGGGTACCCGGTCTCCGCCTCTTCGTCAAAGAAAATCGTTTTCCGGCAAGGCGATCCGCGCATCACCCGGCCGCGCGCCTCGCGAAAACTTTCCCCGTCCGCGCGCGCCATGGCAAGCGGGATGAACGATGCGTCCGCTGGCTCTTGCTCCCACGCTTCGCGCTGCGCGCGCTGCTGGAGCTCGTCGCTCCTCGTCCATCATGGGCCAAGTGTGGCTCGGCCCGCCTCGCTTGCGCCGCGCGCTGCTCGAGCGCAGCTTTCTCGAGCGCTCGATGGGGTCGCACGTGGCCAGCGAAGAGGGCGACTTTTTCGATCTCGATGCGAGCGCCCTCCGAAACGTCGTCTGGACGTTCCGAAAGGGCGCGCAGCACACCCTGCGGCTCTTGCCCGGCCAGTTCCGCCTTTGGAAATGGCGCACGGGACGCGTGCTGCAAAAGTGGCTGCCGGCTGCGAGCTTGCTCTTCCTGACGGGCGCGTGCGGCCTGGTCTCGCAGGATGGTGGCCTCGGCGAGTTCGGCGCCACCGGCCGCTCCGCAGGCAAGGCGACCGCCGTGCTGCCTGCGCTCTCCAAGACGCGTGCAGTGCCGCCGACGAAGCGCGCTGGTGCGCCTTGGACCTACGTGCTGCCCATCGACCACGGTGTGCGCGTGGACGAGAGCGGCAAGGGTAGCTTCCGCGCGCCGCGCTTTCATGGCGAGCACAACGGCATCGATCTGCTGGCGCCGGTGGGCACGCCCGTGTTCGCCGCCTGCGATGGTCAGGTGATGGCTGGCCAGAGCCGCTCCTTCGGCCACTGGCTCCACGTCATCTGCCCCGTGCCGGAGGCCTACCGCAAGAGTGGGTCGGCGAATCCGTGGGCGTCGTTCTTCTATGCTCACCTGGCTGCGGCCGACATCGAGCCGTTGATCTGGCAGGACGTGACGCGGGGCCAGAAGCTCGGCACCGTCGGCAAGACGGGTAATGCAGACGGTGCCTCCGTGCAGCCGCACCTCCACCTCGAGCTCATCGTGCAGCAGAACCAGCGTGCGGCGATGGATGAGCATCACCTCGGGAGCGATCAATCCTCCGCCCCCGCAGCGGAGTACTTCGCCGCGACGCTCGAGAAGGAGTGCCTGGACCCGTTCGGCTTCCGTCCGAAGTCGCAGATGCTGAGGCGCGCGCGGCGCCTGGATCCTTTCGTGGCGCTCTCCTGCTTGAGCGACCACAAGCCCGACTTTCGGCGCGCGCCTGCGCCGCTCGACTTCGCCTCCCACGCTTGGGACCGCTATTACGTGGCCGAAGCGTTCAACGTGAATCGCGGCCCGGAAGACCACGTCTCGCGCCGCTGAGCGTTTCCCGGCGAGCGCCGGGCGAAGCGCCGCCGGGTCAGTCTTCGGCGCCGGCCGCGTCGGCGTCCGCGCCCGAGCTCGGGTCCGACCCGGCTTCGGGGCTGCCGGAAGGAGCGCCGCTCGCGCCTGCACGGTCCGCATCGGCACCGTCCGAGCCGCTCGGCGCCTCGGCGCCTCCATCGGGTGCGCTTTCCTCGGGTGCGGCGTCGTCAGGGGCGCCGTCGTGCGAGTGATCGTGCTCGGGCGCTGAGCCGTCCGGCGGTTCGTCGCTTTCGATCGGCTGACCCTTGCGCGACTTCGCGTGGGGCGACTTCTTCGGCGCTTCACCTGGACCGGCGTAGTCGACCCAGTAGGCATTGTAGCCGCGCACGTCGAGATGCACGAAGCTCGAGTTCGGGTAGTAGCCGACCCCCACGTTGTCGAGTGTGCGCAGATAGTCGCGGAGCGCTTCGTTGGGGACGCCGGGGATGCTGAAGTCGAGCGCGCGCCCTTCCTTGTGCTTCGAGGCAGCCACGAAGCTCTGCGTGCGGTAGCCGCTCACGATGCGGAGCTCACGCCCGCCGAACTTGTCGCTGATTTGCGCGATCAGGCGCACGAGGCGCGGGTCGATGTCGGGCCCCCCGTCGTGCGCGCCGAGCACGAAGTTGATCTTGCTGCTGGCCTGGCCGAGGACTTCACCCTTGGGTCCGATGACGTACCCCTGCCAAGCGCGGCCGTAGCGGCGCATCTTGATGTAGCCGCGGCGCCAAGCCGGCTTCTCGTACTGCTTCCAGCTGGAGGTCGAGCTGCCGGATCCACCTTCGTCGAGTCGCCCCTCGAGCCGGAGCTTGCGCGCATAGCGGCCATCCTTGTCCGTCTTGTCCGGAATGACGAGCGTCTGGCCGACGTCGAGTGACGCGCGCTGGCTGAGATCGTTGGCGGTGCAGATGGCCGAGACGGTGATGCCGTAGCGACCCGAGATGGCCGACAGCGTGTGCCCCTTCTGCACCACGTGCAGCCGAGGTTTCCCGGGCGGATCGCGATCGCTCGTGGGCGACGATTTGGCTTTGGCGTCCTTCTTTTTCTCGGGAGGAGCGTCGAGCTCGGGCAGGTCGTCGCCAGGCTTCCAGTCCGGGTCCGGGACGATGAGCTTCTGGCCAGGCTTGATGGGCGACTTGCGGTCGATGTGGTTGGCCGCACAGAGCGCCTCCACCGTCACGTTGTAGCGCTTGGCGATGGAGCCGAGACGCTGACCCTCGTACACCGTGTGCACCTTGGGCTTGGCGAGCACTGCGGCACTCGTGAGCAAGAGCGACAGGAGCACGCCACGGAGCAGGCGGCCGGCGAAGAGACCCCCGCGCAAGCGGGGGCGCGAGGGGGACGCGCACGGACGGACGGACATCTGGGCCGGGATGTTGTCCGAAAAACGGGGCGGATGCATTCCCCGTGATGCGGGGGGGCCGAATGGGCCGGGGCCGCCCCGGCGGAAAACCCGCCCATTTCTCGGGACTTCCAGGTCCGGTGCTGCCAAGGGGGGTGGAGGGAACTTGGCCGAGGGCCACCCGGCCTGCTAACCGCGGAGCGTCGTGCGGCTCGCTCGCCTCGTCCTCGTCAGCTCTTGGTTCGTCGCGCTCCCCTCGTGGGCGCTCGGCGGGGAGCGCGGGTCCATCGGACCGACCGACGCGCCGCCGACGGTCGGCGCCGACGCGTCGCGCGAGCCAGAGGCAGCCCCTCCCGCCACGACCTCCCCGGAAGCGCCAACGACGGGCGCCCCCACGCTGCGCGAAATCGCGCTTCCCTCACAACTCCGCGTCGTGCTCGACCCCGACCCCAGCGTGGCCGAGGTGAGTGTGTGCACGAGCGTCGATGCCGGAGCTCGGCGCGATCCAGAAGATGCGCCAGGCGCCGAGCGGCTGCTGGCCGAGATGTTGCTCGTGGGGGGCTTTCCGACCGCCGGCCAAGATCGAGCCGAGTTTTTGGCCACGCGCGGCATCCGCTCCGAGCTCCTGCCGGCGCGGGATCTCATGACCTTCTGCACGACCGCGCCAGCCGTGGAGCTGCCGCTCGCGCTTTGGGTCACCGCTGGACGCTTCGCGGGACTGTCGGTCACTGCTCCTGCTGCGCAGTCGGCGATCGAACGCTTGGCTCAGGCGCTCGAGGCACGCGATGCAGACGTCATCGACGGTCGAGCGCCCGTGCGGCTTCGGCAAATGGTGCTGCTCGGGACGTCCGAGTACGCGCACCCGGAGCTCCCGGATCTGCACGATCTCGAAGCCATCGAGCTCGGCCGTCTGCGGCGCCTGCACGAGGAGGCGTACGTCGCCGCCAGCAGCGTGGTCACCATCAGCGGTAGCTTCGAGCCGGAGGTCGCCGAGCGCCTCTTGCCGGAGCAGCTCGGCCGCGTCCGTCGCGGCACCGCGCTGCGTCAGAAGAGCGTTTCGCTGGTGCCGCAGTCCACGCCGCGCTTCAGCATGGCCGAAGATCCGCGCGTGAAGTCACCTTCCGCGTTCTACGGCTGGCTCGTGCCGGAAGACGCGCCGCGCCCTGAGCTCGAGTTTGCGCTCCTCACGCTGGTGGGTCCGGAGCGTCTCGGTCAGAAGATGGTCGGTCCAGGCAAGGCCGCGCGTGACGTTCGCGTCGGCACCGAACCGGGGCGTGGTCCCGGATTCCTCAGCCTGCGCGTCACCGGCACGGGGCCGCAGTCACTCGGCACGATCGAGAAGCTGCTCGAACAAGAGCTGCGTCTGCTGGCGACGACGGCGCCCTCGGCGGGCGAGTTGGCCGCGGTGGCCGAACGCCTCCGGCAAGAGCGACGCAGCCGGCTCGAGGGCGCACCGAATCGCGCGCGCTCTCTCTCCGAGGGGCTCCTGCGCGGCCAAACGGCGAGCGAGGTGCTGTCCGCCCAGACGGACGCCGAGGTCTCGCTTCCCGACGCCGAAGCGGTGCGACTGGCGGCCGCCCGCTACTTCGTGCCCACGAGGCAGAGCACGATCGAGGTCTACCCAAAGGGCTGGCAGGATCCGTGGCAGGTGCCGATGCCCGTCTATCACATCGTGAGCGCGGGCGAGACGCTCACCTCGATCGCCAAGCAGCATCGCACGACCGTGCAGGCGATCATCAAGATGAACGGCATCCGCGAGAAGTCGCCCATCTACCCCGGCGACAAGCTCAAGGTTCCGCGCGGCAAGCACCATGAAGAAGCCAAGCTTCGCACACACGTGGTCAAGCGCGGCGACACCTTGAGCGCGCTCGGTCTGAAGTACGGCGTCTCGGCGCGCGCGATTGCCGAGCAGAACGGCATGAGCGTCAAGCAGCGCATCTCGGTGGGCGAGACGCTGCGCATCCCCAACTCCGATTCGGGGGGCAAGAGCGAAGGCTCTTCGGCCAAGGGTTCGTCGCGCTCGGACGACGCGCCGAATGGCACGAGCTCCAAGAAGAGCGTCCACGTGGTGGCCAGCGGTGAGACGCTCGGCGGCATCGCCATCAAGTATGGCGTGCGCCTCGCGGCGCTCGCGACGGCGAACGGCCTGACCACCAAGTCGATGGTGCGCGTGGGTCAGGAGCTGGTCATTCCGACAGATGCAGCCGCGCGGCGCGAGGATTTGCCCAAGACGACGAACTACGCCGTGAAGAGCGGCGATACGCTCTCAGGCGTCGCCAAGAAGCACGGCGTTACGGTGACCGAGCTCGAAAAGCTGAACGGCATCAGCCGCAAGGCGACGCTGCGGGTTGGCCAAACGCTGAAAATTCCTGCGAAGAATTAGTTGTACCCCGCCTGGCCTCGTGCCCAGTTCGTTCGGCCGGCTGACCGAGCGTGCGGCGACTGGCACGAAGTTCGCACTTCAACAAGCGCTTGCTGATTGCCAAACGGGCCTTAGGCCGGGCAATCTTCCATGGCGCAAAGGTGTGTCCAAGCGGGACCTAGCGGCCGACCTACGCCGAGTCGGACGTGGAACACCGACTTGACACCCGCCTGCGCAAAGAACAATCAAGCGCATCGCGAATCTTCACACATGATCTGACATGTAGGGCGCCGCGCCCCAGGAGGGGCTCGGATGGAATCGGCGGGACTTTGCGGGGGAAACTGCGAAAGGAAGGTTGAGCACGATGAATGATCGGCCAAGACGCAGCACCCGACCGGCACTGCCGGCCCCACCGCCACCGTCGACGGATCCACGCAGTCAGCGTCGCGATCTGATCCAGACCGCGCCCGATCTCCCTTCGCCCAGGTCGCGTCCCTCTCCGATGCCGGGTCAGCCTGACTCGGTCGCAAACCCACCCATCGTGTCCCGCCGTGAGGCGAAGACGGTGCCCGGCGGAGGCGCGAACCGCATTTCGGATGGCCGAGCGGCCGCGTCGGCCTACGTCGGCGTCAAGACGTTGCCCGAGCTCCCGAAAGCCGCTCCACCGACGATGTCGAAGGTGAAGCTCGCGCGCGACCTGCTCGTCGACAACAAAGAGTTTCGTACCGAGCCTGCGCTGCGCAGTCAGTCGTTTCCCCCGCCGGTGCCGTCGCGCATCACGCCGATCACGCCACGCCGCAACCTGGTGAGCTTGCGCCGCGGCTCGCCGCAGGCCGTGATGACGCTCGTCGCGATGCTAGCGGTGGCCGTCGGTGTCCTGTCGGTCGTGGCCACCGATCGGCGCTGGATCTCGGCGCCGATGGGGGCGGCCGCTCAACCGACGCCAGCCGAGGTGCAGTGGGACCACGGCATCGACGGCCAATCCGGAGTGCTGTCGCCCCCGCTGTCGCCGCCGCCCGTCGCGGTGGACGAGGTGGCCGGCCAGCCTGCGGATCGGGGGGCCGCCGCGCGCAGCGCGGACCCAACGCCCCCGCCCGCCCCGGAGACGTCGCCTCGGCCCACCGCGCGGACCTCCGAAAATTCCGGCAATGCGCCTGCCGTGCGACCGAAGGTGGATCCTGAGGTCGACTCCGGCTTGGCTTCGCCCCGGGGATCCTCCACCCCCAGCTCTCGAAATTCGCCCGCCTCCTCGCAGCCCGAGCGCGCACCGCCGCAGCCCTGGCTCGAATGATGACCCGCCATGCGTCTCGCCTCGTTTCCCGGCACCTGCTTCCTCCTTTCCTTCTCTTGTTTCCTTAGCGTCGTGCGGGTCGAGTGTGCCCTGGCGGCTCCGTCTGCATCGACGAGCAGCACGGCCAGCGGTCAGGCGAACGAGGCTGTCGAGGGCAGTGCACCGGTGGGCGACGATCCTTGGGAAGGGCGCGGCGCACCCGCGTCGGAAGCGGACTCTGGCGCCGCGGAACCACCGCCCCTTCCGCCCGAGCCGCCACCGGACGAACCCCCGATGGATCCGCGCACGGCCTATCACAAAGGCAACGCGGCCTTTCGCGACGGCCGCTACACGGCGGCGCGCCACTACTACCGTCGCGCGCTCGAAGGCGACACGTCGTTCGACGTCTTGTGCAACCTGGGACGAGCCGAGGCCGAGCTGAAGGACAACGTGCCCGCGTTCGTGCACCTCTCTTTCTGCATCGATCTCTACCCGCGCGATCCCGAGCTGGCAGCGACGCGCGCGAGCTTCGGCAAGCTGCGCGAAGAAGTGGAAAATCGCCTCACGTCGGAGCAGCAGGTGCGCGCCGACGAGCTCTACCGAGAGGGCCCGCCCAAGCCCGTCGTGAAGACGGAGGCCGCGCCCGTCGCAGCTACCGCGCCCGTTGCCCCACCACCGCCCGACGTCGACCTCGGACCGCGCTCGCCGGGCATCCGCACCGCGGTCACGCTGACACTCGGCGGTCTGGCACTCGTCGGCGTGGGAGGCGGCGTCGGCTTCTACATGTACTCGATCGAGCTCGGCAAAGAGGCCGATGCGATCCAGGACGACATCCACGACAGCGGCCAGTCCCGCTGCCCCGACAATCCCGATTGCGATGCGCTGGCGGACAAGCTCGCGCAGTCCGATCAGGCCCAGCACATCGCACTCGGCAGCTTCATTGCCGGTGGTGCGCTGGCCACGGCGGCCGTGCTCACTTACGTCCTTTGGCCCCACGAGTACGGCCCGGCGCGCTCGGCCAGTGGGCCCATTTCGCCCGTGGCGCGCACCTTCCGCCATCTGCGTCCGACCGGTGCTTTCGATCCCAGTCGTGGGAGCATGTGGCTCGGCCTGCGCGGCCAGTTCTGATCCGGTACTTTCATCATGCTTCGCTCACAGATCCGTCCGGTTTCGCTCGTCATTTTGCTCGGACTCGCTGCCGGCGTCGTTGGCGTCTCGTGCCAGCATCGCGCCGACGACTGCATGGAGACGCTCACCTGCGTCGGCACCGGCGGCCAGGATGGCACCGGGGGTGACAGCACGAGCGGCGGCAGCGCCGGTGAAGGCGGCGAGGGCGGCCAGGGTGGCCTCGGCGGCCAGGGTGGCGAAGGCGGCGCTCTGGGCACGGGTGGTGCGGCGCCGTGCGATCCGACCGAGGAGCAGTGCACGGACGCGGTGATCTTGCACGTATCGCCCGTCGGCAGCGACGAAGCCGACGGCAGCGCACATGCCCCGCTCGAGACCATCGAGCAAGCGTTGGCGCACGTGGAGGCAGCTGTGGAAGCGGGCTATCCGGCTCCGCTCGTGTACCTTTGCGCCACCGAGGGCGCCTACGAAGAGACGCTGACGATCGGCGCGCAGCATGGCGCCGTCGGCATCTACGGCGGCTTTGCTTGTGATGACTTTGCGATGGTGGCAGAGCGCGCCGTCGTGCTGGCCGAAACGGCCGCCGGGCACCGCATCGAAGGCGCGAGTGGCGTGACCCTGGGTGACGTGCGACTCGAGAGTCCGAACGCCACCGCCGACGGAGCCAGCAGCTACGGCCTCTGGGTGGTGGAGAGCCAGGGCGTCCGCATCGTCCGAAGCGAGCTCGTCGCCGGCGAGGGCGCGCGCGGCGCGGACGGGGAGGGGTACACGCTGAGGGCACAGTCCGGAGCCGAGGGGAACATCGGAAAGGATGCCTGCGAGGCAGGTGCGGACGAAACGAATGCGGGGGGGCCCGCCGTCACGACGAGCTGCAACAACGTGCCCACCGTGAGCGTGGGAGGAAAGGGGGGTGCTGGTGGTGGTGGCGCGTTGGTGCCGGAGGGTGGCAACGGAGCTACCGGACAGCCGGATGGCGGGACACGGGGCAACGGGGAGGACGGAGCGGCCTGCTCGCCGGGCGGCCCTGGCGAGCAAGGCGCCAACGGGACGCCCGGCCAGCCCGCGAGCGCACTCGGTCAGTTGAACGCCGACGGCTACGTTCCGTCGATGGGTGGAAATGGCACGGCCGGGGCCGTGGGCGAAGGCGGCGGGGGCGGCGGGGGCGCGGCCAAGGGGCCAGGCTGCGAGACCGGCGCAAGCGGCGGATCAGGCGGAGGCGGCGGCTGCCCCGGGGCAGGCGGCGGTGGTGCCCAAAGTGGTGGGGGCAGCTTCGCGCTCGTCAGCCTCGAGGCGCAGGTGGAGCTCTCGGCCGTCACGGCGATCGCGGCGGTCGGCGGTGGCGGGGGAACCGGTGGTGATCGCCAGCGCGGCGGCGATGGTGGTTCAGCAGGAGAGGGAGGCGACCAGGCTGAGTCCGACGGGCTCAACGGCTGCAAAGGCGGCGATGGGGGCCCCGGAGGCAATGGTGGCTCCGGAGCCGGCGGCTCCGGCGGACCGTCCATTGGCGTGGCGTACATCGGGGACGCTCCAGTTGGCCTCGAGAACGTGACGGCGGACCTGCCCGCGATCGGAGCATCCGGCGGGAACCACGGCACCTTGAACACGAACGATCCCGCGCCTGCCGGCGAAGTCCGCGCGAGCTGGGCGCCTTGAATGATGAGCGATTGAGGAGAGCACGAATGAGACTGGGGGGAGCGAAGAAGCCGTGGGCCGGTGTGTCCGGCGGCTTGGCCATGGGCGGCTTGATCTTGGGCGCTATGCTGGTGCCTGCTTGCGGCGACAGCGAGGTACTGGACTCTCCTGGCTCGGGCGGCCAGGGCGGCGCGGGCACGGGCGGTGCCGACGCCACCGGTGGCACAGACAACAGCGGCGGCGCCGCTGAAGGTGGCCAGGGGGGCCAGGGCGGCGCGGAAGGCGGCGCCGGTGGAGCGGACGGTGCCGGGACCGGCGGCGGGATGCCGTGCGATCCGACCGAGGAGCAGTGCACGGGCTCTGGGAGCTTGCACGTGTCCCCACTCGGCGACGACGATGCGGAGGGCAGCGCCGCGGCTCCGGTCAAGACTTTGGAAGAGGCGCTCGAGCGCGTCGAGGACGCGGTCGAAGCTGGCCAGTCAGCGTCGCTCGTCTACCTGTGCGCGACGGAAGGCAGCTACGAAGAGACGCTGACCATCGGCCCCGAGCATGGTTCGGTCGGCCTCTATGGCGGCTTCGACTGCGATGGCTTCGGCCAGATCGAGCAGCAGGCCGTGCTTTTGGCGGAGAAGTCCAGCGGTCATCGCATCGAAGGTGCAAGCGGCATCACGCTCGGTGACTTGCGACTGGAGAGCCCCGACGGCGCCCAGCTCGGTGCCAGCAGCGTGGGCCTCTGGGTCGCCGAGAGCACGAGCGTTCGCATTCTGCGGAGCGAGATCGTCGCTGGCGAAGGCGCACCCGGCAAAGACGGCAAGAGCTTCTCCGCTCAGGCGGCGGCCGGCGCCGACGGCAACATCGGGAACGACGCGTGCGAGGCTGCGGCCGACGAAGTGAACCAGGGCGGTCCCGCCGTCACGACGCAGTGTGACAATGCCGCCACCGTTAGTGTCGGTGGGCTCGGCGGTCCCGGTGGCGGTGGCCTTCTCGAGACGACGAACGGCGGGGATGGCGCTCCCGGTGAGCCGGAGGGCGGTACGCTCGGCGAGGGCGCGGAAGGTGCAGAGGTCTGCTCCGACGGCGGCAAGGGCGCGCGCGGCGCGCATGGGACCCACGGAGTTGCGTCGGTTGCGCTCGGGGAACTGGACGAAGGTAGCTACGTTCCGCCAGTCGGCGGGAGCGGCGAGCCTGGCACCGTCGGCGAGGGCGGCGGTGGTGGAGGTGGAGCCGCCAAGCCCACCACTTGTGCGACGGGCGCGAGCGGCGGCTCGGGTGGCGGCGGTGGATGTCCCGGTGCCGGCGCGACGGGCGGTCAGGGCGGCGGCGGCAGCTTCGCGTTGGTCAGTGTGGACGCGGAGGTCGAGCTCTCCGGAGTGAGCCTGGTCGTCGACGTCGGCGGTGAAGGCGGTCTCGGCGGCGACCGCCAGCTGGGCGGCGATCCCGGGGCGGGCGCCGACGGCGGAGGCGCAGCCGAGTCCGATGGCGAGGCTGCGTGCGCGGGGGGCGACGGCGGTCTCGGCGGCAACGGCGGGTCCGGCGCGGGCGGCTCGGGTGGTCCTTCCATCGGCATCGTGTACGTCGGCGATGCGCCGGTGGGCCTCGAGGAAGTGACCACGGACCTGCCGGCGGAAGGTGCTCTGGGCGGCGCCCATGGCACCTTGAATACGAACGACCCTGCGCCGGCCGGTGAAGTCCGCGCGACGTGGACCCCCTGACGGATGCGCCCTCGGAATGAGGAACCCCCGATGATCGTAGTGCACGAGGGGCATGAAACATCCGTGGCCTGGACTGTGGGCCGGTATGGCGGGCACCGTCCTTTGCGGGGCGGCGCTCGTCCCTGCGTGTGGAGCCGAGGCACCGCTCGACGGTGCGAGCGGCGCGTCGGCTTCGGGAGGTGAAGCCATGGCAAGCGGTGGTCACGCGGGCGCAGGCTTCGGGGGCATCGGCTCAGGCGGCGAAGGCGGCCTGGGCGGCGTGCCGGGTGCCGGCAGTGGCGGCAGCGCGGCCTGCGAGCGACCGAGCGACGACTGCCCCGCGATCCTCCACGTCTCTCCCCTCGGCAGCGACGCTGCGGAGGGCAGTGCCGAGGCGCCATTGCAGACGATTGAGCTTGCGCTCGCGCTCGTCCGGGACGCAGTCCAGGAGGGCGAGCCGGCGCCGCTCGTGTACTTGTGCGCGACCGCAGGCCCCTACCTCGAGACGCTCAGCTTGGGCTTCGAGCACCGGGCGACGAGCCTGCTCGGGCACTTCGATTGTGATGGATTTGGGGTGAACGACGCCCACGCGCTCATCCTTGCTGGTCGAGCGAGCGGTCACCAGATCGACGGCGCGACGGGAGTGACACTGAGAGCGCTCGATCTCGAGAGCCCCACGGCCGATCGAGCAGGCGAGAGCAGCGTGGCGCTTCGCGTCGTCGACAGCACGAACATCCGTCTCGAGGGTGTCCAGCTGATCGCCGGTGACGGCGCATCGGGCGCCGCGGGGACGGGCCATTCCGAGGACAGTGAGGCGCATCCGGGCGCGGCCGGCCATCCCGGCGTCGACGCATGCGTGATCGGCGGCGGCCTCGTGAATGAAGGGGGCCTGCCGGCCACCACGACGTGCGAGGGGGTGCCCACCGCGTCAGTGGGGGGGCGGGGAGGGCCGGGCGGGGTGTCGTCGTTTCCGGGCGGCCCAGCGGCAGCGGGCGAGCCCGCCGGGGGTGAGGCGGGAGCGGGCGAAGAAGAGGAGCCGTGCACGGTGGGCGGCTCGGGGGCCCAGGGCACGGCGGGGACGCACGGGGCGCCATCTCAGGCGATCGGGACCCTGGGGCGCGGCGGCTACGCGCCGCCCCTCGGGGGTGACGGGACGCCCGGAACGATCGGCCAGGGCGGCGGTGGTGGCGGCGGCGCAGCCAAGCCGGAGAGCTGTGAGACGGGTGCGAGCGGCGGCTCGGGCGGCGGGGGCGGATGCCCTGGCGCGGGCGCGGCAGGAGGGCAGGGCGGGGGAGGAAGCTTTGCGCTGCTCAGCGTGAAGTCGCAGCTCGAGCTCGTCGACGTCCGCGTCGTGCTGGGCGTCGGTGGGACCGGCGGAGCGGGCGGCGACGGACAGCGCGGGGGCGATCCGGGTCTTCGTGCGCTCGGCGGAACTTCTGGCACCGGCACGGATGCGACCGCGGCCTGCGCCGGTGGCGACGGCGGCCAAGGGGGGCGCGGGGGCTCGGGCGGCGGGGGCGCCGGGGGGCCGTCGATCGGCATCGCCTACGTCGGCGCGACGCCGCTCGGGCTCGCAGACGTGTTCGCAAAGCTGCCACTCGAGCGTGCGCTCGGTGGGCTCGGCGGCATCCTGAATGAAGATGCGGGCCGCGCGCCGAGCGGGATCGTCGAGGCGGCCTGGACCCCATGAGCGCTGCGTGGCTCGGCGTTCGTGGGCGACCGAGGAGTGCGCCGCGGGGTGTGCTCGGCTGCGCGGAGCGCGGCGTGCTCCTCGTCTGCGTAGCGCTGACGCTCGCCCCTGCGGCGCAGGGGCAGGAGGCGAGCGACGACGAGGGCCCGTTCTCGGAAGCCGCCCGCGACGAAGCGAGCGAGCCGAGCGAAGCGGAGCTCCTCCAGCGCGCGCGTGAGTCGTTCTTGGCGGGGCGGCGAGCGATGGCCGAAGAGGAATGGGAAGAGGCCGCCACGGCCTTTCGTGACGCGCTCGACGCTCGTCCCACCCCGGGCCTGCACTACTACCTGGGGGTGTGCCTCGAGCAGCAGGGCGATCCGCTCGCTGCGCGCCGGGCCTACCTCGAGGCGCGCTCTCTTTTGGCTCAGCACTCGGCCGCCGACGTGGCGGCGCTCTTGCCGGCCGCCTTCGAGCGGGTCGAGGCGGCGCTCGGCCGGCTCGAGGTCACCGTTGCCCCAGCGGAGGCCGCGGTGCGGGTCGACGGCTCCAGCTGGACGCCCGCGCGCGCGCCGTGGCTCGCGCCGGGGCCTCACGTCCTCTACGCCGAGGCGCCCGGACACGAGCCGGTGCATCTGCATTTCGAAGTGACCGCGGGCGCGCTCACCGAGCTCGAAGTGGTGTTGCCTCCGCAAGTCGAGGCTCCGGTCGCGCCGATCGTTCTGGCGCCCGCGCCGCCGCCCGCGCCGCCCCCGCCCCTCGAGCCGCCTCCACCGCCGACGCTTCCGCGCGCCGCCTTCTGGAGCAGCGTGACGTTTGGCGTACTCGGTGCCGCGGCCGGCGTTGCTGGCGTCGTGTGGCATCTGGACGCCACGGCGCGTGTGGCCGACGCCCAAGAGCGCATCGATGCCGGCGGTCCGGTCGACGAGAGCGCCTGCTACGGCTCCGTGAATGACCTCCCTCCGGCTTGCCAGGACCTGCGTGCAGCGCTCTCGCATGAGGAGACGTCGCTCGTCCTGATGATCGGTGGCTTTGCGGCGGCCGGCGTCGGTGCGCTCGGTGCCGTCGCCAGCTGGGCGATCTGGCCGAGCGAGCGCTTCGCGCTGCGCGGACGCGTGGGGCTCGGGAGCGCGGGAGTGGAGCTCCGCGGACGCTTCTGACCCCTCGAGAGCATGCTGGGAGCGGGCGGCCCATTTCCGGCACCGCCGCGCCGCAGCTTGATTGCCCCCGGGCGCCTGCTTCCATGCGGCCCGCGCAGCCTTCGCCGGCTGCCCCGAGGCATCATGAGCGAACAGTTTCGACGTTGCAGCACCTGTAAGGCGCCCATCGCCTACGGCGCCGAGTACTTCACTTGCAGCGTGTCCACCTGCAACCAGAAGCGCACCGGGCTCTTCTTCTGTTCGGTGCCGTGCTGGGACGCTCACGTGCCGGGCGCGCGCCACCGCGACGCCTGGGCGGAGAAGCAGGTGGCGCCGCGCAGCGCGGAAGCCGACGACGATGCTCCACGGCGCGGCGTGCCCGTCGGGGCGTCGCCTGGAGCCACGGCGAGCACGCCCGCCAGCAGCGGCGAGGACGCTGCCCGGCGTCGGATCGTCGTCAGTCGTGCGGTGGCGCCGTCGGCCAGCGGGACACCCGGCGATGCCGACGACGAGCGCGCGGGCGCTGGCAGCGACGATGACGTTCTCGTCGTGGTGAGCAAGCTCAAGGCGTACATCCGCGCGCGCTCGGACATGAATACCTCGGCCGGCGTGGCCGAGGTGCTCTCGGACCATCTGCGCACCATCGCGCGCGACGCCATCCGCGAAGCCGGCAAGAACGGGCGCAAGACCGTGCTCGAGCGCGACGTCACGGCCGTTTTGGGCCGCGGACGCAGCGACGCGCACTGAGCGCCCGGCGGCCGCCAGGGCAGCGCGCGATCGTCGCACGCTTGCCGCAGGACACCGGCGCTAGCAGTCGCGCATGACGCGCCCGCGCCCGAAGGTGGGACAAGCTGCGCCCTCTGGCGCGGATCACCGCGGGCCGCCTACGGCGGAACTCTGGCGCGCACTCGGTCTCCCAAAGGACTACTAATCAGCGCCCGTGCGCGAAAAATTCGCAAGGATCGCTGGTCCTTCTGTCGACAAAGCTCGTGCAACCAATGCGCGTTGGTCTAGAGTACTAAATTGCACTTGGTGCGCGCTCCACTCAATCCCCGGTGATGCACATGGCTCGCTATCGTCGATCTCTAGGTGTTCTAGTACTGGCTGCCCTCCCGGCGTGCGCCGTGGCTACGGTCGATGGCGGCAGCGGAGGCGGCGACGACGGCGACGACTCTTCTGCGGTGGGCGGAACCACGTCGGACGGCAGTGGCGGCGCCAATCCGGGGAGCGGAGGCGCCTCGACGGGCGGTGGCTCGAGCACGGGTGGCGCCTCGACGGGTGGCGGCTCCAGCACGGGCGGCGCGTCGACGGGCGGGACGAGTACCGGCGGCACGAGCACGGGCGGCGCGTCGACGGGCGGCAGCTCGACCGGCGGATCGGCGAGCGGGGGCGCGGGGAGCGGTGGCGCGTCGACGGGCGGCGCAGGCAGTGGCGGCGCGGGCAGCGGTGGCGCC